>Ga0302279_10000019_pt1 | contig 218900 bp, 187 predicted proteins | sample III_Bog_N3_3_FD_194541 | JGI IMG/M metagenome (GOLD analysis project Ga0302279, IMG submission 194541) | Peat permafrost microbial communities from Stordalen Mire near Abisko, Sweden - III_Bog_N3_3 | ecosystem: Environmental > Terrestrial > Soil > Wetlands > Peat | place: Sweden: Abisko... | reverse complement strand
GGAGGCCTCCCCGCGGTCGACGGAGGCCTCCCCGCGGTCGACGGAGGCCTCCCCGCGGTCGACGGAGGCCTCCCCGCGCTCGACGGAGGCCTCCCCGCGGTCGACGGAGGCCTCCCCGCGCTCGACGGAGGCCTTCACGCGCTCGACGAAGGCCTCCCCGCGCTCGACGGAGGCCTTCACGCGCTCGAGGAAGGCCTCCCCGCGCTCCCAGGAATCGCGCACTTAGGAACAATCGGCCTCCTCGGAGAAGAAAAGTTGGGGTGACCGCCCCAATTTGCATTTCTGGCGACCCCTTAGAGATCGAGAGGGGCAGACTTCGCATGCTGCGTCGGCCCGCTCCCTCTCAGTCACCTCCTGCATAGGTCGGTACAGAATGAGTAGTGGAGTGAGTAACCAGACCATCACCAGTCGCATCAGCACGGACAACGCCCGGATCGCGGGGACCCAGAAGTACTGCAGCACGCAGCCTTCCGTCCTCGTCCTGGGCACGGCCTACACCCCGGCAGAGATCGTCGCGGTGTACCAGAACGACATCAACGCTCAGGCAGCAGTCACGGCTGCCGAGCTAGCTCTCGGAGAGGCGCGGACCCAAGCCAAGGCCGCGACCACGACGAGGAATGCGTTCGACAAGGCCTTCGTCCGGGCCATCGAGGGGGCGTACGGAAACTCGTCCGCCACCCTCGGAACCTTCGGCATCGAGATCACGACGCCGAAGCCCCCGACTGCTGCGGTCAAGGCCGCAGCCGTCACCCTGGCGCAGGCCACGCGGAGCCTGCGACACACCATGGGGAAGAAGCAGAAGCTTCGTATCCAGACCTACGAACAGATCGAGTGGCCCACGATGGCCCTCGCGGCGACGGCATGACCGTGGGGCTCTACGGCGAGACCCTCCCGGGCAGTGTCCCGCCCCCACGGAAATCAAGCTCGCGCTCGGTGGCCGTTCCGAAAACCGCCACGAGCGGTAATTCCGTGGCCGAGCCACCGAAGCCCCTGACTTCCCGGGCCGATCGCTCCTGGGAGCGTGAAGAACCCCTCGATAGGAATCGCATCATCGTGACCCCGAGCACCATCACCACCACCGCTGCCGCCCTGGCTGACCCCACGAGGCTCCGTCTACTGCTCCTTCTTCATGAAGGCGGGCTTCCCGTGGGGGAGCTTGCCGACGCGCTCGGCATCACCGCCTCCGTGGGCACCTACCACGTCAACAAACTCGTGGCGGTTGGCCTTGTAGTGACCCAGCGGCGCGGGAGGAAGACCCTGGTTCGACGGCGGCATGATCGGTGGCGCCAGGTCATGTCCGCCTTCGAGTGACGACCCGGGCGGGTCGAGGCGGATCTTTCGATGGCACTCGGAGGGGTAAGGAGCGGATGAACATCATGGAGAAGCTCTTGAACCCCACCCCCCTCGTCTACCGCGTGGTTGGTCGTCACGGTGCCGCTCTTCGTTCTCGGCAGGCTTCCACGAGGGTCGAGTATTCTATGGCGGGGAACATCGACGCCGCCGCCGTCGCCAAGTTGCTCGAACCTACGTACGGCAAGTTCCGCGACGTGTGGTTCAGGGAGTTCTCGTCGGGCACCCCGACCACGGTCGGGTTCGGAGGAGTGACCCTGGACGAGCAGCTCGTGCACGGGAGGGTCGTCCTTCACACCGCTGTTCGCGAGACGGCCATCGTGTCGTGGGGAGAGGTGCTCATGGAGGACGATCAGATCCCGTTCTAAGGGTCGGGAGGTTCTTCCCCGACCCTTCGCCGTCCTACGCCCGCCGTCCCGACTTGAATGCCCAATCGACGAGCACGTTCCCCTCGACGAAGGCGCGCTCGTTTACGACCTCTTCGAGCTGGAGGTAGGCCGCCCATGCGTCCCGGGTCATCAAGCGACGGAGCTTCCGCTGGAGTTTTCGGACACGTCGGGAAGCTCGCCGGAACCTGTTCGACCTCAAAAGAACCGCGTCGATGGCCAGCCCGAGCGCGTCCTCGTCGTTCAGGATCCTTTTCGTCAACGGCGCGGCCTTCATGCGGCACCTCGAACTTGAACCGCACCCCCAAGACGAACGAGTCGCCGCTGAATCGTCGAAGCCCCGACCCCAAAGTGGTGCGCCAGCTTCCTGACCGACCAGCCCTGTTCATGAAGCTCGACAAGTTCGCCACGGTTCACACGAGCACGGGGACGACCGAGACGGGCCCCCCGCCGACGTGCAGCGGCCACCCCAGCCCGGGTGCGCTCGATGAGGATCGACCTCTCGAACTCCGCCATGGCGGCGACGAGGTGGAGCAGCAACTTGCCCGATGGGCACGTCGTGTCGAAGGGCTCGGTGACGGACACGAAGGCGATCCCCAACGCGGCCAGGTCGTCGAGCAAGACGACCATGTGCTTTACCGACCTGAACATCCTATCGGAGCGCCACACCACGAGCACGTCGAACCGACGCCGCTTGGCATCGGCAAGAAGGCGGTCGAGTTCGGGGCGCCTGTCCTTGCTCCCGCTGACCCCGTGGTCGAGGTAGGTGCCCGACAGCTCCCACCCGCGTCGGGAGATGAACTCGCCCGTCTCGTCGCCCTGGAGTTGCGGGTCTTGGTCGAGGCGGGAGACGCGCTGGTATCGGACGGCACGGAGGGGGCGGGCGAGCTTCATTTGGGTACTACGCCGCTCGACCCCCCCGATCAAACCAGGATCGTACCGAAATCGTCCTCGGCGGAGGCGTTCAAGATGGCGCGTTTCTTGGGGTCTCGTTGAGGGTCGAAGCCGTGCCGCTTTCGATCCTCTTCGGGACGCTCCGTCCGACATCGAGGTCGGAGAAAACTGTCCAGCGCGACGCTTACGAAGATGGTGAGCGCAATCGGCGTCCACAAGACCGCCCTCTTCGGAAGGTCATGAAAGTCCTGCGAAAAGCTCCGTGACGCGATGCGACTAAGCTCATGCGGTCGCCGAATGGCCTTGACTCGGCCAACCGAGGGAGGATGCTCTTTGCGGACGGCGAGGATTCTAGCATGACGACGATCATCGGAAGCGGGTTCGGCGGGATGCGCCGCATGTGGTCGTCGGTCGTGCTTCTCGCGGTCGCCGGCTGTGCAGGGACCACGGAAAAGACCCCGACGACCACGGGCGACACGAGAGAGGCAACCGACACGAAGGCGACGGCAAGCACGGGCTCTGACTCGACCAAGCCGGAAGTTGCCGTCGAGGATTCCGGCTCGCCACCCGCGTGCGGCATCCCCGATGCAACCGCCAGCCAATGCTACTCGAACCGCGATCTGGTAGTCTGCGGGACGCTCGACGGTGTGCACGACATCTGCTTGGCCACCCAACCGGCGTGCTCAGGCTCCGGGGGCGGCAACTCTATCGGCGGCACGACGTGCTCGAACCTCTGCGGGCCTGACGAGTTCGGTCAGGAGTGCCTGAACACGCAGAACGACGAGTTGTATCCGTCTGGCTGTCACGCCCCCATCGATGGGGGCCTCTTTGGCGGCGAGGCGGTCTACATGTGCTGCAACTGCAAGATTTAGTTTAGGTCGCCAGGCACCAGCGGGGCGAGAACGAAACGTCACAAGAGGGAGGCTTCGATGCAAAGGATGCACCCCACAGGATTGGCCGTGCTCGTGATCGGGATGCTCTGGCCCGCCGTCGCGCACGCAACGATGGTTCAGAGTGCTCACGGCCTGGTCGATAGTTCCTGCGTTCGCCAAATCCCGAATGGCGCGAACGTCAGCGGTGACACGGGCGAAGTCACGTTGGACGACGGCACCGTCGTCGTTTCCGCTGCGGAAGCCGCCGCGTCGAGCGCCTCCTGTCGAGCCTCCGGCGTCGATTCCGATCCGGGCGGTGGAGCCTCAGGCTGGTCTGCCGAGACGACGGCATGGGCTATCAGTGGCAGCGGATACGGCGGCTTGAAACAGTACGACGAGATCCAGGTGGGATTTTGGGTTCCCGAGCCACCCGACAATCCGAGCGATCAGAACTATCAGCTCTTCTGGTGCGGGCTGGAGAATTTTCCAACCGGCGGCGGCAACTGGGTGAACGTCATTCAGCCCGAACTTCGCTGGAGTTCGACGACCGGCTTCTACATCACTACAGAGTCGTTCGATAACCCGGAATACTACAACCTGGACGACTACAGTCCCAACGAGAACGTCTCTCAGGGTGACTACCTCAAGTGCACCATCACGCAGATCGGCAGCAACGAGTGGAACCTCAACATGACGGACGAGACCAGCGGAGCCTACACGGGCTTCCACTGGTACCCAGGCACTGGGTCGAACTGGGGGCCGTACTCCTGGGCGCAGTTGTCCGTCTATGAGGCGTACACGTCGGCCTGCGACGGGTTGTTCAAGTCGAACTACGCGTTCTTCGAGCCCCTCGTCCTCGAACAGGCAGGTCCGAACTGGAACTCGTTCAATGACGTTCTCCCCCTCGTCACGGTCGAGCCCGGTTACGCGTCGGGGTGCAGCTTCGACGCCTACTGGAGCCCGTGGTCGTCGGGCGACCCCTACAGCTATCTGAGCTGGTCCTACTGATCTTTCTCGTCCTGCGTCGAGAATCCCGTTCGCGACGCCTGGCGAACCGCTCCATTAACTTCGAGCCCGGGTTGCCCACCAGCTCCGTGCCGTGTTCAACGTGCGCACGATGGGCGTGCGGCTGACCCTCAAGATCGAGATACCCACCGTCATCGCGATTTGGGTATCGGCACCCCGTGGGTTCCGATTTTTGGATCGGCGGTTTTTTTTCTTGACGAGGAGCTTCACCGCCCCGGGGGGCACGCTCGACGAGCGAGGTGTTCCGTCTGTAACCTCGTCAAGATGGCCACCAAGAAGAACCCCCCGAGCAAGCCGAAGAAGAGCACGAGCAGGAAGACCGAGCCGAACTACTCAGGCCCTATCGACGCCGCCCGGGAGACCTTGGCGAGGTTCGCCAAGCTCGGGGTGGTTCCCGACGCCGCCGAGTTGAGCAAGCTCAAGGCCGAGGCCAAGCAGATCGTCGAGAGCCCTCTCCCAGGTCAGGACAGAGACCTCGCGGCCTTGGCCGTCATGAGGACCGCGCTCGCGTACCTGGAGCACGCGATGACGATCAAGAGCACGGTCACGTTCGACGAGGCCCACGAGATGATGCCCGACTGATGCGTCACCGGCCTCGACCTCCCGGGCGTGGCCGACGACAGCTCCGTCACCTGGGGGCGCGGGCGGCGGACGACGACATCGACGCCACCGACCCGTTGGGCTTCTCGAACTCCGTGACCATCATCGTCGTGGACGCCCTCCCCTTCCCCCGCGTCTTCTCCCCCGCTCTTCGGTGGCTTGCTGGCTCTCGATGGCTCTCCCTGGCTCCAAGCCATCCTCGGTGCGGGCCGAGCCAGCGTCTTCCTTCGCTGGCTTCGGTGGCTCCGAAGCCGGGGGGGTGTGGGGGGGACCTCACACACACACTCGATGAGCGACCTCTCGGAGGGAGCATCCTCGCTGGCTTGCTGGCTCACCATGGCTCTCGCTGGCTCCGAGCCATCATCGAGATCGGGCGAGCCATTGTCCTCGCGGACGGCAGGAAGACGAAGTGCGCGATCCCCGTCGAGACGCCTTGCGCAGTCGGCGGTGATCGTTATCATCATGACCCGCACGCAGGCATCCTCCGACGCCGCTCGCCAGTCACCTGGGGTTACGAGTGGGGAACGGGAGAGGGTGTCTCCCGGCCTGGCCCGGGGGCGAGTGCTGACATGCTGTTCGCCCAGCGCTGAGTCTCCTCAAGGAGGATCGCGCCATGTGGTCGATTGCACACCAGAAGCTCGCGGCTGCCGTAGCCGTGACCAACGCGTCCGTCGTAGCTCGCAAGAGCAACGTCCAGCCCAACACGATCCGTCTGCTCTGCCTCGGGGCCGCCGACCCCCGCCAGGGCACGATGGCGAAGCTCACCAGCATCGGCATCAACCCCGCCGACTGGTTCGCCACCGCTGACGGTGAGCCCCGGGGCGGGCTCCCCTCGACCGCATCGACCACGGTGACGGCGCCGTCGTCGTCCCCCCTCGCGTCCTCCACCTCCACCCCTTCATCCGTCTCGAACGGCTGAACGAAGAAGCCCGTAGCCCTTGGCAAGAGGACTACGGGCGGAGAGGCGTGACGATGCGTACCCACTACACCAAGCCGCTCTACACGACGGTCGAGATCCGAGAGGCGTTCGAGATGCTCGGGGACATGCCCTCCCCCATCGACAACCTCGCCTACTTGACGGCGGAGGACATGCACGACGGCGTGCCCGCCGAAGAGATCGCCAGACGGAACGCTCCCTTCTTCGCCTGGTACCCCCAGGTCAGCCTCCCCGAGGTCGAGAAGGCGGCCACGAGCATCCTGGCGGGGTGGAACGGGGGACACGCCCCGACACCCGCGCCGTCACCCACGGAGCCGTCCACAGCGCCGATGATGAACACGGCTACCGCCGCCGCGACGTTTCCGATCACGGTCTTCCCCTCCGCCGTCCTCTTCATCGGCGGCAAGCCCGGGAAGTTTGCCCCGAACACGACGGGCCGCTCGGGCGATGCCACCTGGGAGAGCTTCACGCGGATGTTCGACGCCAGCCGCGCCCACCCCGGGGCGAAAGGCCACCGTGGCGGGGTCAGCCTGTGCGGTCTTCGAGGAGGCCGACGTACCGCCACCTCGTTCACGGGCACGGGCCTCCTCGGGCTCGACGTTGACCATCACGGAGACATCGACCGCGTGATGAACGCCAAGGCGTTCGCGCCCTTCGTCAAGGTCGTGCACTCGACGCACAGCTCGACGGAGGCCGAGCCGAGGTCACGCATCATCTTCGTCACCAAGAAGCTCTGCACCGACCGCTCCGTTCTTCGGCGCGCCCATCAAGCTCTTCGTGCCGCAGCTACCCGCCTGGACGGGTACGTCGAGACCGACTTCGACAACGCCGGACAAGACCCCGAGAGGTTGTTCTACCTCCCGACGATCCCCGAGGGCGGCGTGTACCGCGTCGAGATCACCTCGGGTGAACTCCTCGATCTCGACAGGTTGGCTCCCCCTCAAGCTCCGCAAGTTCGCCCGCCGCAGGGGCACACCCCGAGGACGTGCGAGGGGCAGGGGTGGGGCGGGGCCGTTTCGCATGCACAGCACCAGATGCGGATGGCCGAGCCGAGCCAGCGTCACGACACGTCGAGGAACATGGCGTTCTTCTTGGCGAGGGTCATGCCCGAGATCCCCGCCGATGTGATCCGCTCGACCGTGCTCGCGTTCTGTCCCGAGCCCTCCCGGGAGCGCGAGTGGATCGATCTCGTCCGAAGCGCACTGGAAGGAGCGGGCCGATGAACGCGAAGTTCACCAACGTCACGCCGATCTTCCTGGGCACGGGCGGGTACACGAACGGCACCTCCGCCGATGCCTCGGCGGTCTACGCCGCCGTGAATCCTCCCCCCATCTGGGAGTCCCTCGTCTACATCCCGAAGAACGAGGTCTACACGGTGCCGCCGAAGTCCCGTGAGTGGCTTCTCCGTGACATCCGCAACGACCGCGAGGGCGTCTTCCCTCTCGGCAAGGTGGGCATCTTGGCCGCAGCGGGCGGCGTGGGGAAGACTCAGGTCGAGTCCCAGTTCGGCTTGGCCGTCGCCACGGGCGGCACCTGGCTCGGATGCTTCGACATCCCCAAACCAGGGCGCGTCCTTCTCGTCCTCGGGGAAGAAGATCAGGAAGAGGTCGGTCGTCGTCTTCACCGCTCCCACAAGGTGTCGGAGATCCTTCCGCCCGAGGGGAGCGTCCACACGCTCCCGCTTCACGGGCACCCGTCTCCGCTCATCACGAAGGACGGCGCCGACGCCCCCTTCATCGTCTGGCTCCGCGAGTACCTCCGAAGGACGGGGCCGTACATGCTCGTCATCCTCGACCCCTTGTCGAGGTTCGCGGCAGGGGACGTAGAGAAGGACAACGACGCCGCCACTCGCTTCCTGTGCGCCCTGGAGAGCCTCGTAGAGCCCTCGGGCGGTGCCGCCGTCCTGGCGAGCCACCACACGTCGCAGGAGTTCAGGGGGAACGGTCAGACGCTCGACATCCGCGCCGTCCGTGGGGTCACGGGGCTCGGGGATGCAGCCCGATGGGTCAGCGTCATGGGGTCAGAGCACCTCGACCGCGAGGGCAAGGTCGAAACCGTCGTCACGCTCAGCATGGTGAAGTCGAACTACAGCAGGATCGCGCCACCCGTGCTTCTACGGTTCGACGCCAGCGGGGCCATCATCCCGATGACGGGGACGGACGTAGAGGCGAGGGAGCAAGCCCGGGAGGCGGCGTCCCCGAAGGTGAAGAGGGAGAAGCAGAAGGAAGAGAAGCTCGCCGCCACCAACGCCAAGATTGACGCCACGGTCGTCAACATCGTCACGGCCAACCAGGATCTCGGCACCGTGCAGCTCAAGGTGGACGTGGCCGCCGCCGCAGGGTGCTCCCAGGAAGCCGCAGGCATCGCCATTGCCCGAGTGCGTCAGGCAGGGCTGATCAAGGCCGTGGCCAGGCCGAAGGGGGAGGGCAAGGGCGTCCGACACGTCATCGTCGAACATCCCGTCATGGCGCCCCCGCCGCCCCTCAAGAGCGACGTGTCGAACACAAGCGCCGCCCCCGTGTTCGTGCTCGACGACATCGACGAGAAGATGATCGACGAGCAGCTCGGCGCCACCCCGAAGGGCGAGACCCCAAAGACGGACAGGAGCACGCCGACCGCCGCCGACGTGTACGCCTTCCTCGACCCCAACGGGGGCTCGTGATGGAACGCGTCGAGAACCCCCAGGTCGAACTAGACACAGAGGGGACGGTTGAAGCCGACCCCGCTCCGTGCTCAAGCATCAGCCGAGTCTCGGCGGGGTCGTCCCCCGCAGGGAAGAAGATCGAGTTCATCGCGGAGATCAGGTGCGATGGGTGCATCAGCCTCACCACGGAAGACCCAGCGGACTACGCCGACGCCCGGGAATTGCTCATGAGAATCGCCCGGGAGTGCAGCGGGGGCGGCCCCGTGGTCGAGACCCGATGCAAGACGCCGGAGCAGTCGGAGGCCATCGCGCAGAGGTTGGCGAAGGTCATCCTCCAGGGGCTGGTGCGATGATCGCCGTCGCCCTCTACCTCCGCCTCAGCAAAGAGGACAAGACGGGGAAACTGTCGGGCATCGACTCCATCGCGACCCAGAAGGGGGATGGGATTCAGGCGATCTCCGAGCAGCCCGGGTGGAACCTCGACCCGAGGCACATCTACATCGACGACGACACGTCGGGGCGCCTGGTGTCTCGCTCCGACTGGGATCGGATGGAGGAAGCGGCAGCTCGGGGGGAGTTCACGATCCTCGCCCTTCGGGACATGGATCGCTTCGCTCGCTACGAGCCCGCTCGGCAGATGAAGACGCTCATCGAGTTGTTCGACATCGGCGTCCGCCTCTGGGAATACCCGAGCAAGTCCTTCGTCCGTCTGTCGGGGCCAGAGTCGATCATCACGTACGCGAAGGCCATCGCTTCGGAGCAGTACGTCGAGTCGATCCGCAAGAACATCACGGCGGGGCTCAAGCGGAGGGCCGCAGACGGGATGGCCACCACGCGTGCAGCGTTCGGCTACAAGATCGAGACGCACCCGACGACTGGCCCCCGCTGGGTCATCGTCGAAGCCCAGGCCGACCTCGTGCGGATGATCGCCGACCTCTTCATCGCCACGGAGAGCTTGGCGGCCACCGCACGCATCTTGAACGAACGCGGCATCCCGACGCCCTGGGCGGGGAAGAAGGGGGGAGAGCGGTCGAAGTGGGGGCACGCGAAGGTGTCGAAGATCCTCCGACGCCCGAACTACAGGGGGTGGACGACCCACGGCGGAGTCCGCGTCGAGCACCCCGAGATGCGCATCTTCAGCCCCGAGGTCGAACAATCTGTTGACGTACTTCTTGCCCGACCTCAGCGGTCATGGGGCCGTCAACCCGCGCACCTGTGTACCCCGTTCATCCGATGCGGCGTCTGCATGGGGTGCATGGTCGTCACGAGCAGCAAGAGGAGCAAGACCCACTCCGTCGTGTGCGACCGTCAGCGCGTGCGGGGCTGTGAAGGGGTAGGCTACAGACCCGAACCCAAGGTCGAACGGGGCATCCTGATGGCGGCGTCCGAGGTCGTAGAGCCCGAGCAGTGGGCAAGGACGAAGGAGATCCTTCGGGAGGCCCTTCAGATCCAGAAGCGGACGTGCAAGCGGGAGTCGGAGATCGAGCGGCTCTCACGGGAGATCCAGCTCACGGAGAAGAAGGCGAGAGCCGCCGAGGAGATGGCCTACGACGCGGAGGGCTCGGAACGGGAGCGGCACAGGGCGTCCCTCCGCTCCCACCTCGCCCAGCTCGACCTGTTGAAGAGAGCCCTTGCCGAGGTTGCCCGCCAACCTGCCCTGGAAGATCCCGATGACATCCTCGCGGCAGCGGAGGCCCATGTTGTCCACCTCCGTGAACAGCTTGCCCGGGGAGGTCTGGAAGCCGCCCCCGCCGTCAGGGCGGTCATGGGGCAGGAGAAGTTCCTCGCCACCCGCCAGGCGGACGGGACATGGGCGCTAACCGCCGATGTTTCCACGGCCTTCTTGTTTGAAGGTCTGGGAACTAACCAGAAGGCGAAGATCACGGGGACGAGCGTGCCCGTGACCACTTCGCCGGCTGCGGGCGGCGCGACCACGACGACCGGAGTGACCGGCATCGTGGGGAGCACCGGTAGCAGCGGCACCGCCACCGGTCACTGAGAGAGGAGCACGCAACCTCACGCGTCCCGTCGCTGCCGAGCGAGCGACGGGCGCGTGGGGGAGCGTCACTCCGCGGCGGCCGGCACGTCTTTCCGGGCGGCCTGCACCAGCTCGTGCGCGTACGCTCGGATACGCCCCTCGTCGGGCCCCTCGATCATCACGCGCAGCTTCGGCTCCGTCCCGCTCCATCGCACGAGCACGCGCCCGTCGTTGCCGAGCGACTTCGTCACCTTCGCCGTCGCGCTCGTGAGCGTCGGCATCTCCGCCAGCGGTCGTCGCGCCGCGAGGGTCACGTTCTCGAGCACCTGCGGCACGCGCTCCATCGCGCGCCGGGCCAGCTCGCTCAGCGGCAGCCCCGTGCGCACCATGATGGCCAGCACCTGCAGCGCGGCCACGACGCCGTCACCGGTCGACGCGTGATCGAGGAAGACGAGGTGGCCGGACTGCTCGCCGCCGAGGTTGTAGCCGCCCCTGCGCATCTCCTCGACGACGTACCGGTCGCCGACCGCCGTCCTCAGGAGCGTCCCGCCGAGCCGATCGAGCGCGCGCTCGAGCCCGAGGTTGCTCATGACGGTGGCGACGAGCGTCTTCTTCGCCAGCGTCCCGTCCTTGATCATCTTCTCGGCGCACATGGCCATGACGACGTCGCCGTCGACGATCTGCCCCTTCTCGTCGACGACGATGAGGCGGTCGGCGTCGCCGTCGAGCGCGATGCCGATGGCCGCCTTGTGCCTGAGGACCTCGGCCGCGACGTGCAGCGGGTGCAGCGCGCCGCAGCCGTCGTTGATGTTGAGCCCGTTCGGCTTGATGCCGACCGACGAGACCTCGGCCCCGAGCTCGGCGAAGACGAGCGGCGCGACGCGGTAGGCGGCGCCGTGGGCGGCGTCGATGACGACGCGCACGCGCTCGAGGGAGAGCTCGCGCGGGAAGGTCGTCTTCGCGAACACGACGTAGCGCCCCTTCGCGTCGACGAGCCGCTTGGCCTTGCCGATGCCGGGTCCGTTCGGCAAGCGCCCGAGGAGCGAGGGATCGCGCATCAAGAGCTCGATCTCCGCCTCGGCCTCGTCGGGGAGCTTGTAGCCGTCGCCGCCGAAGATCTTGATGCCGTTGTCGGCGAACGGGTTGTGGCTCGCGCTGATGACGATGCCCGCGTCGGTCCGCATGCTCACAGTCAGGTGCGCGATCGCCGGCGTCGGGAGCGGGCCGCTCAGCAGCACCTGCCCGCCCATCGAGCAGACGCCCGACGCGATGGCGGTCTCGAGCATGTAGCCGGAGAGGCGCGTGTCCTTCCCGATGAGGATGCGCGGCGCGTGCGTCCGCCCTCGCCCCGCGACGTACGTCACCGCGCGCCCGAGCTGCAGCGCGAGCTCCGGCGTCATCGGGACCTCGTTCGCGACGCCGCGGATGCCGTCCGTTCCGAACAGGTGCCTGATGTGCTGCGGTACGGCGATGGGGGTGGCGGTCTTCAGCGCGGCGGTCCGGGGCGTCTTCATGGGTGGCGCCACTCTAGGGACAATCGGGAGCGTCGTCGTGCCAGACGTCGAACGACGGGAGCCGGAGTGTGTAGCCGACGGCCTCGAGGGCGAGGAGGTCGAGGCGCGTGATCATCCACCGGCGCGACGGCATGACGCCGTGGTACTCGCTGCCGAACGCGCCGAAGCCGCTGTCGGGGTCGACCGTCGCGTCGAAGTGCTCGTGGACGTCGATGCGCAGCGGGCGGCCGTAGTACGCGGCGATCGCCGGCGAGGTGAGCCCGTCCGCCTTCGCCGCGTTGAACTGCGGGTAGGCGCGGTTGAAGCCGTGCGCGTGCCCCATCTCGTGGTGGACGATGGAGTAGAGGTCGTTCGGCTCGCGGCGGCGGTTGCCGGTCTTCCACCAGTGCTCGGGGTCGGCGTCGACGCTCCAGCCGAGCGTGTTGAAGTTGCCCTTCGTCTCGACCTCGAGCCCGCCGGAGCGCCGCACCGCCTGCGTCGCGCCGCCACTCGTCTGGAGCTTGCCATCGAACGCGCCCTCGCCTCCGGACCGGACCTCGACGCCGTGGACGCCGTACACGTAGAGGAGGAAGCCCGTATACGCGCTCGCGTTCTGAACGGCGCTGGCCGAGACGAAGCCGTCGTCGCGCCAGATGAGCGTCGTCTCGTCGCCGGCAGGCACGGCGTCGGGGCGCATGTCGCCGAGGAAGTACGACCAGTCGTCGGCGACCCGCTCCACGACCGCGCGCGCGTCGGCGTCCTGGAAGAAGCCGGTCGTGTCATGGCCGAAATCGACGAGGATGCGGGACACGAGCGGCTTGTTCGTGTCCTGGTCGTGGACGACGATCGGCACCACCTCGACCCGACGGTCGTCGCCGAGGAGCGTCAGCGTCAGCGTGTGCCTCTCGTCGACGCCGTCGCGATCGGGAAAGATCGCGAGCCGCACGGGCACGGCGCTCTCGGCGGTCTCGAAGCGGACGATCTTCTGCGGGCCCGAGACGCCGACGCTGCTGGGCAGATCGAAGTAGAGGCGCGGGTGATCGCCCGTGACGGTCGCGGTCGCCGGGAAGTGGATATCGGGAGGGGGCCGAAGGGTGAGCGTGACCGACGGGTTGGCGAGGAAGCCGTCCCAGTCGGTGAGGTGAACGCCGCGCGCGTTGAGGAGTCGCCCTCGAGCGTCGAGCGCGGACACGCCGTGCGGCGTCACGTGGGGGATGCACGCGACGGGAGCGCTGCGCGGCGCGATCGCAACGGCGGCCTCACGGACGGTCGGTCGCGCGCAGCCCGAGACGACGACGGCGAGCGAGAGCAAGGAGCGCCAGGTCATCGGCCCCAGAAGACGCGCGACCGCGCGAGCTCAGTCCCTGAAGTTGATGAACTGCAGCTCGAGCTCCATGTCGAGGCTGCGAACGAGCTGGATGGCGCCCTGCAGGTCGTCGCGGTTCTTGCCGGTCACGCGGACCTGCTGCTCCTGGATGGACGCCTGGACCTTGAGCTTGGCGTTCTTGATGGCGAGGACGATCTTCTTCGCCGGCTCCGACTCGATCCCCTCCTTCACCTTGATGAGGACCTTTGCCCCGCCCTTGCTGGTCTTCTCGGCCTTCTGCTGATCGAGATAGCGGAGGCTCACCTTTCGCTTGATGAGCTTCTCGTGGAGCACCTGGATGGCGGCCTTGGCGCGGTCATCGCTCGACGAGCGGACGACGAGGCCCTCAGGGGTCCGCTCTAGCTCGGTCTCGGTGTCCTTGAAGTCGAAACGCTGCCCGATCTCCTTCTGGGCCTGCATGAGCGCGTTATCCACTTCGTTCCACTGCACCTTCGAGACGATGTCGAAGCTCGGCATCTCGATGACCTCCCGCGAGACAGCGTAGTACAGGTGCGAGGCCGATGCGCGAGCCTCGCCGCCACCGCCGGCCGGGACCTGCGAGACGGGTCTTGCGTCGCATGAGGGGGAGCGCGACCGTGGCGCATGCCCCGTCAAGAGCGCCGTCTCCATATCCTGCTGACGTTCCTCGCAGCGCTCGTCGCTCTCGGCGCGACGTTCGCCGCCCCCAGCGTTCACGCGCAGGGGCTCGGAGACGCGAGGACCGCGGCGCCCATTCCGCCCGAGCTCCGGTCATGGACGGAGTGGGTGCTCGACGGGGTTCAGCGCTGCCCGGCGCTCTACGACCACGCGGACCAGACGCGGTGCGCGTGGCCTGCGCGTCTCGAGCTCGCTCTCGGCGACAAGGGGGGGACGTTCACGCAGACCTGGCACGTCGACGCGACCACTGCGGTGCCACTCCCGGGCAACGCGAAGCGCTGGCCGCTCGACGTCACGGTCGACGGCAAGCCCGGCGTCGTGGTGACGATGAGCGCGCTTCCGCACATCTCTCTCGTCGCCGGCGAGCACACGGTGCGCGGGGCGTTCGCATGGGACTCGCTGCCGGAGTCGCTCGCGGTGCCGAAGGAGACGGGGCTCCTCTCGCTGACGCTGCGAGGTGCGGCGGTGGCCGCGCCGAACCGCGACGCGCAGGGCACCGTGTGGTTCCAGAAGTCCGCGACGACGGCGGACGAAGGGGATTCCCTCGGTGTCGTCGTGCACAGGAAGGTCACGGACGACATCCCACTGCAGCTGATGACGCGCATCGAGCTGCACGTGTCGGGGAAGAGCCGAGAGGAGCTGCTCGGAAAGGCGCTGCCGCCGGACTTCGTGCCGATGTCCCTCGTGACGCCGCTCCCGGCGCGCGTGGAGCCCGACGGTCGGGTGCGCGTCCAGGTGCGGCCTGGTGTCTTCACCCTGGAGCTGCTCGCGCGCGCGAAGGGGCCCGTCACGAAGCTCACGCGCCCGGCGCCCGACGGTCCGTGGAAGGAGGGGGACGAGGTCTGGGTGTTCGAGGCGAAGAACGACTACAGGGTCGTCAGCGTCGAGGGGGTCACCTCGATCGATCCGCAGCAGACAACTCTTCCCGATGCGTGGAAGCGGCTCCCGGCCTACCCGATGCCGATCGGCGCGACGATGCGCTTCGTCGAGTCTCGCCGCGGCGACGCCGACCCGCCGCCTGACCAGCTGACGCTCGCGCGCACGCTCTGGCTCGACTTCGACGGCGGGGGCTACACCGTCCAGGACGTCCTCACGGGCTCGCTCAACCGCGAGTCGCGCCTCACGATGGCGCCCCCGACGCAGCTCGGACGCGTCGCGATCAACGGGAAGGATCAGTTCATCACGACGGTTCTCTCGAAGGTCAACGCGGGCAGCGAGACGAGAGACACGGGCGTGGAGGTCCGTCAGGGCCAGCTCTCGGTCACGGCCGACAGCCGCGTCGTCGGACAGGACGTGGGCGACCTCCCCGCGGTCGGCTGGGCGCACGACTTCCACCAGGTCAGCGGGACGCTGCACCTGCCGCCGGGCTGGACGCTGCTCTTCGCGACCGGGGTCGATGACGTCCCGGGCACGTGGGTGCGCCACTGGTCGCTCCTCGAGATCTTCCTTGCCCTCATGATCGGCATCGTCGTCGGGCGCCTCTACGGCGTCGGCTGGGGCGGGCTCACGCTCGTGATGCTCGTCCTGACGCTCCCCGAGACCGACGCGCCGCAATGGGCGTGGATCCCGCTCCTCGCGCTCGAGGCGCTCGTGCGAGTCCTTCCGCAGACCGGCGGAGCGGCGCGCGTGCGGAAGCTCGTGGACGCGCTGCGCATCGGGGCGTTCGTCCTCGTTGGGATTCTGACGATCCCGTTCGTCGTGCAGCAGGTCCGGCAGGGGCTGCATCCCACGCTGCTCCAGCCCGGCACCGTGCTGGGAGCAGGCGAGTCCGTCTCGGACGGCTTCATCGATCAGACGAAGAACATCCCCGCCCCCGCCGAGGTGGCGCCCGAGCCCTCCGCGAGCGGCTACGCGACCACGCTGCCTGGACAGGTACCGAGCACCGAGACGCGGCTGAAGAAGGAGGACGCGCTGGAGCCCATGAGGGGCGGGAGCGGCGGGCGCGCGAGAGCGGACGACGGGAAACCCGCCAAGGCTGCCGAGATGTGGCAGTCGAACTCGCAAACGTACGACGCGTCGACCGTGGTGCAGACCGGTCCCGGCCTTCCACGCTGGCAGTGGCGGACGCTGGAGCTGAAGTGGAGCGGCCCCGTCGCCGCCGGGCAGCGGCTGCACCTGTATCTCGTCTCGCCGGCCGTGAACCTCGTGCTCGCGCTCTTGCGGAGCGCGTTGCTCCTGCTCGTCGTCTTCCGGCTGCTGCCCCACGGCGGGCGAATCCTGCCGCGTGTGTGGGGCGCTGGCCCCGCCGCAGCTCTCGCGCTGGTCGTCCTCGCTGGCTTCTCGCCACGGCCGGCGTACGCCGACATCCCGGACAAGGCGACGCTCGAGGACCTCAAGGCGCGCCTGCTTCGCGTGCCCCCTTGCAGCCCGACCTGCGCATCGAGCGGGCGGATGGCGATCGACCTGCATGCTTCGAGGCTTCGCCTGCGCGTCGAGGTCGACGTCGCGGCGACGACGGCCGTCGCGTTGCCGGGGAGCGGAGCCCAGTGGACCCCGTCGGACGTCCTCGTCGACGGTCATCCCGCGCAGTCGCTCGCGCGCATCGACGACGTGCTGTGGGTCGCGCTCGACGCAGGCGTCCATCAGGTCGTGCTCGAAGGCCCGCTGCCCGACCGCGCGTCGGTGCAGCTCTCGCTCCCGATGAAGCCGCACCACGTCGAGGTGTCGGCGGCGGGCTGGACGGTCGCGGGCGTGCACGAGGATGGCCTCGCGGACGATGACCTGCAGTTCACACGCACCGAGAGGGCGAAGGGAGCCGGCGGCGCGGGCGGAGAAGCCGCGGAGGCGTCGTTGCAGCCGGGGACCCTTCCGCCGTTCGTGATCGTCACGCGCACTCTGCACGTCGGCCTCGACTGGGAGATGGAGACGGTGCTCGCTCGTGTGACGCCCGCAGGGTCCGCGGTGGTGCTCGAGGTTCCGCTGCTCGCGGGCGAGAAGGTGACGACCGCGGACGTGCGCGTGGTCGGAGGGAAGGCGCAGGTCTTCCTCGGCCCGGAGGCGACCGCGTTCACGTGGCATTCGGTGCTCACGCAGAAGTCGCCCATCCGTCTGGTCGCGCCGAAGGACGTGGCGTGGACCGAGGTCTGGCGGATGGACATCGGGCCGATCTGGCACGCGACGTACTCGGGCATTCCGTTCGTGCACGCGGAGCCCGTCGGAGGCACGAAGATCCCCGAGTGGCGGCCGTGGCCGGGGGAAGAGGGGGTCGTGAACCTCTCGCGCCCCGACGGCATCCCGGGGCAGACCCTCACCATCGACGAGAGCACGACCGCGCTGCATCCGGGCCTCCGCGCGACCGACGTCGTCGTCACCCTCGGCGTGCGCTCGAGCCGCGGCGGTGACCACTCGATCGTGCTCCCCGAAGAGGCGCAGCTCGAGTCTCTGTCGATCAACGGAAAGACGCAGCCGATTCGGCAGGAGGGCCGGAAGGTCACCATCCCGATCGTGCCGGGCGCGCAGACGCTGGTGCTCACGTTCCGCGTCGCCACGAGCATCGGCACGCTCTTCGTCAGCCCGGCCATCGATCTCGGCGCCCCGAGCGTGAACGCGACCGTGACGGTCAACATGCCCGGCGGGCGATGGCTGCTCTTCACCGCTGGTCCTCGCGTCGGGCCCGCGGTGCTGTTCTGGAGCCTCTTGCTCGTCCTGCTCGTCCTCGCATTCGTCGTCGGTCACAACCGGTGGACCCCGCTTCGGACGTGGCACTGGGCGCTGCTCTTCGTGGGGCTCTCGCAGCTCGACGTCGTCGCCGGCGCGGTCTTCGTGGGCTGGCTGCTCGTCCTCGGCTACAGAGCGCGCGAGTCGGCGGGCGGGCCGCCGCACCAGTGGTACAACCTGCGCCAGCTCGTGATCGTCGCGTGGACGTTCGCCGCGCTCGTCATCCTCGCGTTCGCCCTGCAGCAGGGGCTGCTCGGCACCCCCGAGATGCAGGTGATGGGGAACGGCTCGAGCCACGGTTCCCTCCGGTGGTTCACCGACCGCGCTGACAACGTGCTCCCCGGCGTGCGCGTCGTGTCGGTGCCGCTCCTCGTGTACCGAGGCGCGATGCTGGCGTGGGCGCTCTGGATCGTCCTGTCGCTCATCTCGTGGCTGAAGTGGGGCTGGGGAGCTTTCACCAACGGCGGAGGGTGGAAGAAGGCGCCGCCGCGTGCGCCCACGCCGCCGCAGGGTACCGCGCCGCCGACGGCGGTCGGTCCCGTCGAACCGACATCTCCGCCGACGCCCGGCGCGGAGGCGACCGGGCCTGAGCCGCAGAAGTAGCCCGCGGACGCCCGAACGATTGTTCACTGTGGTACTCCCTCGCCCGTGCTGCCGCTCCCGGAAGCCCTTCACGCGCTGTACGCGCGCATCCCGCTCGGAGTGCGGCTCGGGCTCGAGCCGATGCGCGAGGCGTGCGCGGCCGTCGGGAACCCCGAGCGCTCGTTCCCCGCGGTGCACGTGGCGGGGACGAACGGGAAGGGCTCGGTCTCGGTGATGGTCGAGTCGATCGCTCGCGCGAGCGGCCTGAAGACGGGGCTCTTCACGTCGCCTCACCTCGCGCGGTTCGCGGAGCGCATACAGCTCGACGGGCATCCGATCTCGGACGAGCAGCTGCGACCTCTCCTCGCGGAGGCGCTCTCGAGAGCGCCCGAGCTCTCGTTCTTCGAGACGACGACGCTCGCGGCGTTCCTCGCGTTCCGTGCCGCGAAGGTCGATCTTGCCGTCATCGAGGTGGGGCTCGGAGGACGGCTGGACGCGACCAACGTCATCCCGACGCCGCGCGCGGCGTGCATCACGCGCATCGCGATGGACCACACGGACAGGCTCGGAACGACGCTCGTGGAGATCGCCCGCGAGAAGGCAGGTATCGCGAAGCCAGGGCTCGACCTCGTGCTCGGACCGCTCGATGCGGACGTACGGGCGGCGATCGACGCGGTCGCGCACGCCGCGGGCGCCACGACGACCTCGGCGGAGGAGGACGGAGAGGCGGTCGCGTTCGTGAGCACCGCGCGCGTCGGACTGGCGGGCGCGCATCAACGAGCGAACGCGCGCGTGGCCTACATGCTCGGACGGCGGGTGGGGGCTGACGTCACGGCCTGCGCCGCCGGTATCGCGGCCGCGAAGTGGCCAGGGCGTCTCGAGACGCTCACGACGCACGAAGGCAAGGTCCTCCTCGATGCGGCGCACAACCCTGACGGCGTCGCGTCGCTGCTGGCGCATCTCGCGACCCTCGCGCTCCCTGCAGCAAGCGTCGCGCTGGTCTTCGGTGTGCTCGCGGACAAGGCGTGGACAGAAATGCTGGACGCCCTCGCCGGCGCGGTCGCGCTGCGGTTCTACGTGAAGCCTGCCACGCACGCACGCTCCCCGGTCACGCCGGACGATCTCGCGGGCCGTCATGCAGGCGAGGTGTGCGCGAGCGTCGAGCAGGCGCTCGCGCGCGCGAGAGCCGCGGTCGGGTCAGACGGGCTCGTCATCGTCGCGGGGTCGATCCTCCTCGTGGGCGAGGTGCGATCGCTGTTGCTCGGCCTACCGCGCGACCCGCCGGTCTCGATGTGATTGGGGCGACGTGAGGAGAGAGACACGATGATCAGCCAGGCCGACCTCAAACGCGCGCGCGCCCTCCAGGAGAAGAAGCAGAGGTCCGAGCATCGACGCTTCCTCGTCCAGGGGAGGAAGGTCGTCGTCGAGCTGCTCGAGTCGTCCTGGCGCGCGGAGCGGGTCCTCGCCACCGCCGAGGCCGCCGAGTGGATCCACGAGGCCGCGACACGGAAGAAGGTGCCGGTCGACGTCGTCAGCGACCACGAGCTCGATCGCATCGGCACGTTCGAGAAGGGGAACGAGCTCGTCGCCATCGCCGTCATGCCCGACCAGCCCAAGTTCCGCGCCCCCGCGAAGGGCGAGCTCGTGCTCGCGCTCGACGGGGTGCGAGACCCGCGCAACATGGGCGGCCTCCTCCGCATCGCGGACTGGTTCGGCGTCAGGCAGGTCCTCTGCAGCCAGGACTGCATCGAGGTCTACAACCCGAAGTGCGTGCAGTCGACGATGGGCTCGCTCTTCCGCGTCGAGGTCCGGTACGCGCGCCTCATCGACGAGCTCCCCATGTGCGGCGCGTCGGGCGCGCGCGTCTACTTCGCCGACATGGAGGGGGTGCCGGTCTGGGACGCGGAGCTCACGCGCCCCGCAGTGCTGGTGCTCGGGAGCGAGTCGCACGGCCTCTCGGAGGCGGTGCGCGGGGTGATGGAGGCGACCGTGCTCTCCGTGCCGCGCGTCGGGAAGGCGGAGTCGCTGAACGTGGCGATGGCCGCGTCGGCGCTTTGCAGCGAGTTCACGCGCCAGGCGATGAAGCGATAACGCTAGAGGCCGTCGCAGGCCTTGTCCGCGCAGCGAATGCCGTCCATCGCCGCGGAGACGATCCCGCCCGCGTACCCCGCGCCTTCGCCGGAGGGATACAGTCCCCGCACGCCCGGGTGCTCGAGGCTGTCGGCGTCGCGCGGGATGCGGACCGGGGACGACGTGCGCGACTCGACCGCGACGACGACCGCCTCGTTCGTGAGGTAGCCCTTCATGGATCGGCCGAACGCGCGCAGGCCGGCCTGCAGGCGCGACGCGATCTCGACAGGGAGGAGCTCGTCGACCCGGTGGCTGACGATGCCGGGCGGGTAGCTGCAGACCGGCAGGGAGCTCGACGCGCGCCCCTCGATGAAGTCGATCATGCGCTGCGCGGGCGCGACCTGCGTCTTCCCGCCCGCGACCCACGCGGCGCGCTCGATCGCCCGCTGTGCGCGCAGCCCTCCGAGCGGGTCGTCGTCGCCGCCAGGTGCAGGCGCGCGCACCTCCACGACGATGCCGCTGTTCGCGAACGGGTTGTTGCGCTTGCTCGGGCTCCAGCCGTTCGTGACGATCTCCTCCTGCGCGGTCGCGCACGGCGCGATGATGCCGCCCGGGCACATGCAGAACGCATAGACGCCCAGCCCCTCCACCTGGTGCACGGCGCTGTAGCTGGCGGGGGGGAGGTGGGGGTCGCGGACGCGCTGGTGGTATCGAACGGCGTCGATGATCGCCTGCGGGTGCTCGATGCGAACGCCCATCGCGAAGTCCTTGCGGGCGATGGCGACGCCCCGCCTGTGGAGCAGCTCGAAGACGTCGCGCGCCGAGTGCCCGGTCGCGAGGATGACGCGCCCTCCGCGAACCTCCTCGCCGCTCGCCAGTCTCACGCCGTGGATGGCGCCTCCGTCGAGGACGAGGTCCTCCACGCGCGCGCCGAAGCGGACCTCGCCGCCGGCCGCGAGGATCGACTCGCGCATGCTGGCGATGACGGCGGGGAGCTTGTTCGTGCCGATGTGCGGGTGCGCGTCGACGAGGATGTCGGGGCTCGCGCCGTGCGAGACGAAGGTCTGGAGGACGTCCCCGATGTCGCCGCGCTTCCCGCTCCGCGTGTAGAGCTTTCCGTCGCTGTAAGTCCCCGCGCCCCCCTCGCCGAAGCAGTAGTTGCTGTCGGGGTCGACGACGTGCCGCTGGGTGAGGGCCGCGAGGTCGTGACGGCGCGCGCGGACGTCCTTCCCGCGCTCGAGGACGACGGGGCGACACCCCCGCGCGATGCAGCGCAGCGCCGCGAACAGCCCGGCCGGGCCCGCGCCGACGATGATCACGGCAGGGCGGCCGGTGACGTCGCGGAGCGTGAGCGGCGTGGTCACGACGGCGGGGAAGGGGTGCTCGGTGTCGACCTCCACGCGGAGCTGCACGCGCACGGCTCTGCCTCTCGCGTCGATGCTGCGCCGCACGACCCGGACATGGGTGCCGGCGCCTCGTTCGAGGCCTAGCCCGAGCTCGGCCGCCTCGCGCACGGCGGCGGGATCGCTCGCGAGCGCGGGGGAGAGCACGATGTCGATGACGCGCTGCATTGGAGGACGAACCCTGACACGCTTTCGGCGCGGCGTGTGCGGCGGCGCTCACCCTGCGGTCGGGAGGTTAGGCGGCGCAATGACCACGATCGTGTAGTCTGAACTGGGATGGGGGAGCCGCAGATCATTGGCCGCTACGCGATCTACGGGAAGATCGCCTCCGGCGGCATGGCGAGCGTGCACTTCGGTCGGCTCCTCGGCGGCGCGGGCTTCTCCCGCACGGTCGCGATCAAGCGCCTCCACGCGCACCTCATCGAGGACCCGGACTTCCAGTCGACGATGATCGACGAGGCGCGCCTCGCGGCCCGCATCCACCACCCGAACGTCGTGCCCACGCTCGACGTGGTCGCGATGGAAGGAGAGCTCCTCCTCGTGATGGAGTACGTGCGCGGCGAGTCGCTCGCGCGGCTGATCCGCGCCCAGGGGCAGAGGCAGCAGCGCATCCCCCTCGCCATCACGAGCGCCATCACCCTCGGGGCGCTCCACGGCCTCCACGCCGCGCATGAAGCCACGAGCGATCGCGGGGAGCCGCTCGGCATCGTGCACCGAGACATCTCGCCGCAGAACATCCTCGTCGGCGTCGACGGGATGGCGCGCGTCATCGACTTCGGCGTCGCCAAGGCCGCGGGTCGGCTGCAGTTGACGGACACCGGGATCATCAAGGGGAAGGTCGCCTACATGGCGCCCGAGCAGCTCGAGGGGCACGAGGTGACCCGCACCGCCGACGTCTACGCGATGGCGGTGGTGCTCTGGGAGTCGCTCACGGGGTTCCGGCTGTTCCAGGCCGACGCCGACGCGGCGCTCGTGAAGAAGGTGCTGCTCGGGACGAACGAGCCGCCCAGTCGCCGCGCGCCGGAGGTGCCGCCGGAGCTCGACGCGATCGTCATGCGAGGCCTCTCGCTCGACCCCAGGGCGCGCTTCGCGACCGCGCGCGAGATGGCGGAAGCGGTGATGCGCGTCGCTGCGCCCGCCTTCCCGACCGACGTCGGCGAGTGGTGCTCCGACATCGCGCGCGACGCGCTCGCGAAGCGGGGGGCGATCCTCGCGGATATCGAGAGCACCTCCGACGGCGGCGAGGCGCGCGCGCCGATGCCCAGCTTCGCGGACCTGGGGAGCGCCTCGCGCCGCGTCCCGCTCCCTGCGCCGCCGGCGTCGTGGCGTCAGCTCGACACGGCCAGCGCCGACCCGCTCTCGCGGTCGGGTGCGCGTCCTGGTGCGATGCCCGTCGGGAGCCAGACCGAGGTCGACTCGCACGTCGGTCCGCTCTCGGCGCGCATGGGTCCTGTCTCGAGTCGCCTTGGCCCACCTTCGGGCCGGCTCACTCCACCGGCAAGCCGCATCGGTCCGCTCCCGCCTGTCCGCCCGCCCCCGGTCGCCTCTCCGGGCCCTGTCTCCGCCACCGCCGCGCTGGCGTCTGGAGGGACGGGTCGCCACGAGCTCTCGTCCAGCGGCCGCATCGACGAGGACATCCCGTCGACGGCCTCTCAGCAGTCGAGCGTCGCGACCGCCGCTCCGCTTCCCCTCGAGATCGCCTCGGCGTTCAGGTCTCGCTGGCCGGTGGTCGCAGGAGGCGCGCTCGGCGGCGTGCTCGTCGTCGTCGGCGCGGTCGTCGCGCTCTCGCGCGGGACCCGATCGAGCGCCGGGAGCGAGGACAACACACCCACGGTGTGGACCACCCCGTCGGCCGCGCCACCCCCTTCCGCCACCGCGCCCTCGCGGCCTGCCTCGCCACCCCTTCCGGCGCTCGCGGCCTCCGCGCCGCCCCTGCCGCTGCCGTCTCCGCCGCCGATCGCGGCCGCGCCGCCCCTCCCGTCCGCCGCCGCCGGCACCGCCCCCGCGACCGCTCCGGAAGCGCCGGTCGTGACCCCTCCGAGACCGTCGCCGTCGCCGGTTCGCCGCGCCCCCGCCGCGCCGGTGAAGCTCAGCTGCGACCCGCCGTACGTCGTCGACTCGAAGGGGATACGACAGTACAGGCCCGAGTGTCTCTGAGGCGGTCGCGACGGCGACGCATCGCACGATGAAGACGCCCCTGGCTCTCGCCGCCTCGCTGACCCTCGTGCTCGCGACGAGCGCGCCGGCGTGGGCACAGTCGCGCGTGGAGGAGAAAGCGGCGTGCATCGCCGCGGCCACCAAGGGGCAGCAGCTGCGCGAGAGCCACAAGCTCCTGCTCGCGCGCGACGAGTTCCGTCTCTGCGCGCGTCCCGCGTGCCCGAAGGTCCTGCAGACGGACTGCGGGACGTGGCTCGAGGAGATGAAGACCACCGTCCCGACGGTGATCCTCGCGGCGAAGGACGGCGCCGGCGCCGACGTGACGGACGTGAAGGTGCTCGTCGACGGAGCGTCGCTGGTCGCGAAGCTCGACGGTCAGCCGGTCGCGATCGATCCGGGAGCCCACACGTTCCGCTTCGAGCGAGCCGACGGGCAGGCGATGACCGTGCAGCTCGTCGTGAACGAGGCGCAGCAGGCGCAGCTCGTCTCGACGGCGTTCGCTCCCGTCGTCACCACGACGCCGGGCCGCACGCAGCGCATCGCCGCGCTCGCCGTGGGCGGCGCCGGCATCGTCACGGTCGGCTCGAGCATCGCGCTCGGGCTGGTGGCCAAGTCGCAGGACCGCGCGGCCGCGACCGAGCCGGGCGTCGCGCGCCAGACGGACTCCGCGAGCGCCTTCAGCCAGGGGACGACCGCGACCGTTCTCTTCGGAGTCGGCGCCGCGATGGCGGCCGCGGGGGTGGTGCTCTGGCTCACCGCGCCCGGCGCGACAGCGAAGCCCGCGATCGGCACGAACGGCCACGAGCTGCTGGTGCGCGTTCGCTTCTAAATCAGCGAAAGTCTCGGAGAGAGCGTCGCTGCCACCGATCGAAACGGGGAGCGTCTCCCGCTCCTCGCGGGGCGTCCCGAGCCTCTTCGCGAGCCTCCCTCGGTAAGCTCGCGAAGCGCACTTCTAGACCGGCATCAGGTGGCCGATGAGCTGCGCCAGCTCCTTCTTCATGTCGAGGCGGCTCACGATGCGATCGATCATCCCGTGCGCGAGCAGGAACTCGCTCCGCTGAAACCCGTCCGGCAGCGTCTGGCGGATCGTCTGCTCGATGACGCGCGCCCCCGCGAACCCGATGAGCGCCTTCGGCTCCGCGATGTTCACGTCCCCCAGCAGCGCGAAGCTCGCCGCCACGCCGCCCGTCGTCGGGTTGAGGAGCACGCTGAAGAACGGCAGCTTCGCCTCGCGCAGCCGCTCGAGCGCGCCGACGGTCTTCGCCATCTGCATCAGGCTCAGGATGCCCTCCTGCATGCGCGCCCCGCCGCTGGCCTGGAGCAGCACGACGGGGAGCTTGTCGCTCGTCGCCCGCTCGAAGAGCCGCGTGATCTTCTCCCCGACGACGCTCCCCATCGACCCGCCCATGAACGCGAAGAGGAAGGCCCCGTAGGCGATCTCCGTCCCCTGCAGGCGCGCGCGGCCAATCTCGATGGCCTCGGTCGCCTTCGAGCTCTTCTGGGCGGCCGCGATGCGGTCCGTGTACGACTTTCCGTCGGTGAAGTGCAGCGGATCGGACGGCGAGAGGTGCCGGTCCCACTCGTCGAGGTGCCCCTCGTCGAGCAAGAGGTCACGCCAGCGCGGCGCGGCGAGCTTGTGGTGCTGCCCGCAGTGCGTGCAGACCTCGAAGTTCGCGTGCATCGCCTCCGTCGTCAGCGTCTCCCCGCAGCCGTCGCACCGCCGGAAGACCCCCTTGCCGAGCGAGCGCTTCTCGGTCGCGTCGAGGTCGGGCGTCTTCTTGTCCGGCCACGTCGGCATGCGTCAGGGCCCCGTCCGCATGGGCGCGAGATCGTTCGCGACGAGGAGCGTCGGCTCGGTGCGCTGCTGCACGTCGCGCGCGCTCACGCCCGGCGCGACCTCTCGCAGGATCAGCCCCTCCGGCGTCACGTCGATGGTCGCCAGATCCGTGATGATGCGGTGCACGACGCGGCGCCCGGTGAGCGGCAGGTCGCACTCCTTGAGGATCTTCGGCTCTCCGCTCTTCGAGGCGTGGTCCATGATCACGACGACGCGCTTCGCGGCCGCCACGAGGTCCATCGCGCCGCCCATGCCCTTGACCATCTTGCCCGGGATCATCCAGTTCGCGAGGTCGCCGTGCTCGCTCACCTGCATCGCGCCCAGGATGGCGAGGTCGATGTGCCCGCCACGGATCTGCCCGAAGCTGTCGGAGCTCGAGAACACGGCCGACCCCTTCAGCATGGTCACCGTCTCCTTGCCGGCGTTGATGAGATCCGCGTCCTCGCAGCCCGCCTCGGGGTAGGGGCCGATGCCGAGCAGGCCGTTCTCGCTCTGCAGCACGACCTCGATCCCGGCGGGGATGCAGTTCGCCACGAGCGTCGGGATCCCGATGCCCAGGTTGACGTAGAACCCGTCGCGCAGCTCCTTCGCGGCCCGCTGCGCCATCTGCTCGCGCGAGAGGCCTTTCAGCTCGGTGCTCATGGTGGCCGTGAGTAGCGCAGGGGGGCGCGGGTGTCCATGCGACGTACCCCAGAGCCCTCACCCCCGGGTTAGGGCTTCGTCTGTATGCTCCCTCCCCGATGACCCCTCGCACCCTCGACTACTACGAAGCCCGCGCCGAGCAGTTCTGGGAGGGGACGAAGGACCACGACGTCTCTCAGAACATCGCCGCGCTCCTCTCGAACCTCCGCGGGACGCCCCCCTTCCGCGTCCTCGACTTCGGCTGCGGACCCGGGCGCGACCTCGCCGCGTTCAAGGCGCTCGGCCACGAGCCCGTCGGGCTCGACGGGTGCTCCGCGTTCGCGGCCATGGCGCGCGAGCACTCGGGCTGTGAGGTCCTGCACCAGGACTTCCTCGCGCTCGACCTGCCCGCCGCGAGCTTCGACGGGGTCTTCGCGAACGCGAGCCTCTTCCACATCCCGAGCAAGGAGCTGCCGCGTGTCCTCGGCGAGCTCGCGGCGGCCTTGAAGCGCGGCGGCGTCCTCGTGGCGAGCAACCCGCGCGGCGACGGACGCGAGGGGTGGAGCGGGGACCGCTACGGCTGCTACTTCGAGCTCGAACGGTGGCGCGAGCTGTTCGCCACGACGGGGATGACGGAGGTCTCCCACTACTACCGGCCCACCGGGAAGCCCGAGAACGAGCAACCGTGGCTCGTGACAGTGTGGCGGCGGCCGTAGCAGGGCTGCCCGGGGCGGTAGGCGATCCGCCTTTCAGGCCACCTTGCGGACGGTCCGGCGCTCGATGCGCTTCTCGTGGGACTCGCCGAGCACGACTCGCTGCACGAAGATGCCCGGGGTGTGGACGTGGTCCGGGTCGAGCTCGCCGACCTCCACGATCTCCTCGACCTCGGCGATCGTCACCTTCGCGGCCGTCGCGCACATCGGGTTGAAGTTCATCGCCGTGTGCCGGTAGACGAGGTTCCCGAAGCGGTCGCCCTTCCACGCCTTCACGATGGCGAAGTCCCCGCGGATCGCCGGCTCGAGCACGTGCGGTTTGCCGTTGAACTCGCGCACCTCCTTCTTCGGCGAGAGCTTCACGACCGTGCCGTCGCACCCGTAGCGGAGCGGTAGCCCCCCCTCGCTCACCGCGGTGCCTGCGCCGGTCGGCGTGAAGAAGGCCGGGATGCCTGCGCCGCCCGCGCGCAGCCGCTCCGCGAGCGTCCCCTGGGGACAGAGCTCGACCTCGAGCTCGCCCGAGAGGTACTGCCGCTCGAACTCCTTGTTCTCGCCGACGTAGCTCGAGATCATCTTCACGATCTGCCGGTTCTTGAGCAGCAGCCCGAGGCCGAAGTCGTCGACCCCGCAGTTGTTCGACACGACGGTGAGCCCCGTCGGCCCGAGCTCGCGGAGCGCGCGGATGCAGTTCTCGGGGATGCCGCAGAGACCGAAGCCGCCGGCGAGGAGGGTGACCCCCGAGGGGATGTCGCGGCACGCGTCGAGGGTGGAGGCGAAGACCTTGTTCATGGCGGGGGGAGGGTAGACCGGTCGAGGGGAGCAAGAGAAGAGGCAGCCGCGGATCGAGATCGACTACCGTGGCGGCGTGGACCGCGCGCGAGCCGTCGTCTGCGGCGGGGCGCTGCCGTTCCTGCTGTCGCTCGCCGCCGCGGGGCCGGCGCGCGCGCAGGGGCCGATCGCCTCGCCGCCGAAGACGCCGTCGATCCAGACCTGGGGAGGGACGACGGGCACCCACGAGGTCGGCGCGCCGCTGCCGCCGAGCACCGTCGCGCTCCCGGCGCCTCCCGCCCCGCCCGCGACGATCGGCGTCCCTGTCGGCGGTGAGCCGGTCACGCGTCCTCCCACGCCCGCGCGTCCGACGCCGGTCGAAGGCAGCGTGCCGGCGCCCGAGCCGGCCCTCCTGGAAGCCCACGAGCCGATCGTGCACGCCCCCGGTCGCATCGGGCTGCGCTACGTGCTCGAGGGGGTCGAGGTGCGAGGCAACACGTCGACGCTCTCGCGGGTCGTGCTCCGGTACGTGCCGTTCCGTGTCGGCGATCCGCTCGACGTGGACGACCCCGAGCTGGTCCTGACGCGCTTCCGGCTGCTCGGGACCGGCTTCTTCCGCGACGTGGAGCTCACGCTGCGGCGCGGATCGCAGCGCGGCAACGCGATCCTCGTGGTCACGGTGCGCGAGCGGAACACGATCGTCGTCAACGATCTCTGGCTGGGGCTCTCGACCGACGCCAACGCCAGCGGCGCGACCCGCCCGCTCACGGCGTACGGCGGCGTCGACGTCTCGGAGACGAACCTGGGGGGCACGGGGATCACGCTCGGGGGCGCGGTGGCGGTGGCGGAGGACCAGCTCGGGCTGCGCACGCGCTTCGCGGACCCGCAGTTCCTCAAGACCTCGTGGGCGGTGCAGGCGGAGCTCCTCTACAACAGCGCGAAGGACTTCTTTGGCAACGGGAACGTCCTCGTCTACGGGCCGAACCAGACATCGTCCACGCCGCAGGATTACGCGGTCGTCTCCTACCAGCGCCTCGGCGGCAGCATCGGCGCCGGGCACGACCTGGGCATCTCGACCCGCCTCTACGTCGACTACCGGCTCGAGCACATCGACACGACGCTCCCCTTCGCCGCGGTCGACGTACATAGCAACCAGCACACGCCCATCGACTTCCTGCTGATCGGCGGCGAGTCGTACCTCTCGACGGTCAGAGCCTCGCTCATCTACGACACGCTGGACGAGCCGTTCCTCCCGACGAGCGGCACGCGCGTGGCGCTACTCGGGGAGGTCTCGCTCAGCCCGCTCGGGAGCGACTACCCGTACGCGAAGGTGCAGGTGCACGCGTCGCACTGGTTCGCGCTGCCGTGGGGGCACGTGCTCTCGCTCGACGCCTTCGCCGGGGGCATCTTCGGCAACGCGCCGCTCTTCGAGCAGTACTACGTCGGCGACTTCAGCGACCTCCTGCCGGACCGCGTCCTCGGGCTCAACTTCGACCGGCGCTCGGCGCCGAACTTCTTCGGCACCGACATCGGGCAGATCCGTTACGGCGACTACGCGGCGAAGCTCGACGTGGGCTATCGCCTGCCGCTCTACCGAGGGACGCGCTCGATCTACGCGATCGACGGGTTCGTGTCCGCGGGCGTCTACGGCGTCGCGAGCGAGCAGACCCTCACCGCGCCGCCGATCGGTGGCCCGAACTCCACGCCCGTGCCGATCGACTTCACCTTCAACCTCGGCGTACAGATCGAGACCTCCGCGGGCGGGCTCACCTTCGGCCTGTCGAACTTCCTCGGCTTCATCCCCAACTACGGGGGCGGCCGATGAGGGGCAGAACCCGCCCGTGGCACCTGCGTCTCGTGCCGCTCGTGACGGCGCTCGCGCTGTCGCTGGCCCGGCCGCCGCTTGCGTTCGCGCAGACGGCTCGTCCGACCGCGCCCGCCGAGCTCCCGGTGCGCGACGCGAACCTCGCGTGGGACAGCGGCCTCCTGCGCGCGACCTTCTCGTTCAAGGACGTGCTCGACCCGGCCGTCCGGCAGAAGCTCTCGAGCGGGCCGGCGAGCACGATCGCGATGAGGGCCTACGTCTTCAGGGAGGGGGAGACCACGCCCGTCATGCTTGCGGTACAGACGTGCCAGGTCAGCTACGACCTCTGGGAGGACGTCTACCAGGTGCGCCTGACGAACGCCTCGGGCTCGACGCTGCGCCCCGTCGCGAACCTCGGCGGCGTCGAGCGCACGTGCACGACCGCCCAGGACCTGCCGATCGCGACGCGCGCGTCCCTGCGCGTTGGCGTCTCTCACTTCCTGGCGGTCATCGTCGACGTGAACCCGGTGAGCGAGGACGTGCGGGCGCAGATGCGTCAGTGGATGCAGCGCCCGGTGGGCGCCGCGGAGGTCGGCCCGGGCGACGCGCTGTTCAGCGCCTTCGTGCTGCTGCTCTTCCGCGACGTGGGGGGGAGCGACAGGACCGTGCAGTTCAGAACGCGGTCTTTCGTACCGTAGGCGCGAAGCCCGCAGGCGCCGAGGTAGATCGGACGTGCCGCTCGCGCGTATGGAAGGACGATGACCGCTCGCATCGCGCTCGCTGCGTGCTCCCTGCTCGTCGCTCACGGCTGCGCACAGAGCGACACGAAGTCCTCGCCCGCCCCGTCGACAGGCGACGGAGTCCTCGAGGTGCCCGAGGTCGTGTGCCCCTCGGGGACGGACCTGCAGACGCGCACCTCAAGCACGGGGACGGAGACGTACTGCGTCCGCACGCTCCCGCAGAATCCGAACGTCGACGTCGGCCCACCGAGGATCCAGACCGGCCCGTCGGTCACCCGGTTCCCCGGCGGCAAGGCGAGCGCGTTCGGCGAGTATGCCGACGGCTTCAAGACGGGCACGTGGCACTACTTCCACCTCGACGGCACGCGGCTGGCCGAGGGGCGGTACGACGCGAAGGGGGGACGGGTTGGCGTCTGGAACGAGTGGCGATCGGGCGGAAAGCTCCGCACGGAGGCGACCTACGTCGACGCGCGTCTCGAAGGACCCTGGCGCAACGTGTGGGGCGAGCGAGTCGTCGGCGAAGGAGCATTCAAAGAGGGCCTGCCGTCGGGCACGTGGACGAGCCACTTCTGCACGGGCGGAGTGCACGAGACCGTCACGCTCGCGGAGGGGAAGCTCGACGGCCCCTGCTCGCGCTTCGAGGCGACGGGGCGCAAGTACCTGGACGGCGCGTACCGCAACGGGAAGAAGAGCGGCGTCTGGCGGCAGTCCTTCTCGAACGGCGTGCACTTCGAGAGCTCGTGGGCAGACGACGCGCGCGACGGGCTGTTCCGCTGGTTCACGGCGGACGGCAAGGTCACGATGGAGGGCTCGCTCCGCAGCGGGAAGCTCGACGGCCGCTGGGTCATGCGCGACGCCGCGGGAGACGTCGGCAAGGAGGGGTTCTACGAGGACGGCCAGCTCGCCCGGGGCACAGACGTGACGAACGAGCTGAAGCTCAACGGCTACGAGTCGAACGCGTACTGCGCGTACAACCTGCAGGGCTTCACGCCGCTCCCCTCGACGGGTGGGCCAGCCGCGGGCGCGGATCCCGACCTGACGACGGTCGTGTGCGACCGGTTCTAGCGACCTGAGCTCACGGTTCACGGGAGTCTTCTCCGACGTGGCCGTGCGCGGACTCGCGGCGCGTCCTGCAGCGTTCGACGGGTGCGGTGCTCCGTACCCGCCTTCCCTGATATCAACGGGTCCCTCCCGCAGAGAGCCCTCCCCCATGCGCAACCCCTGCCGCCTCCAGTCCCGCTCCCGCTGCGCCTTCGTTGCGGCCGCGCTGCTCCTCGCGCTCGCCCCCGCCTGCGGTGGCCCTCCGAGCGCCCCCGTCGCGACGACGCTCACCCCGGGGAAGGCTGACAGCGCGCACGGGTCGCGCGGAGCGTTCGGCGTCGCGTTCGCCGGGCCGCGCGGCGAGGTCTCGGATCTCGCGGAGCCGGCGATCACGGTGCTCTTCAACCGCGCCATGCGCGACCCGGACAGCGCAGACACCGCGGGGCTCCCACCGATTCGTCTCGAAGGCGCGGGCGCTCCCGCCGTGCCCGGCACGTGGCGCTGGGTCGGCACCCACGGCCTGCTCTTCACTCCCGACCACCCGCTGCCCGGCTCGACGCGCTTCCATGTGACGGTTCCCGCCGGCGTCCGCTCGATGGATGGGGAGTCGCTCACCGCGGACTACGCCTTCGATTTCTCGACGCCTCGCCCGCTCGTCAGGGAGACGGACCCGCGTGACGGAGCAAAGGACGTGCGGCCCGACTCGAGGTTCCGCGTGACGTTCAACCAGCCGATGGACGCGGCGCTCGTCGAGAGCAACGCGCACCTCGAGGTGCAGACGGGCACGGCGAAGACACGCATCGCGGTGAAGGCCGCCCATCCGACCACGGGGAAGGCACGCGAGGAGACGCTCCTGCTCACGCCGACCGAGAAGCTCCCGAAGGACAGCGCGGTGGAGCTCGTGCTCGACGCAGGGCTGCACGGCGCCGGGCCGCTCACCGCGAAGGGTGCGCGCACGCTGCAGTTCAGGACGTACGGGCCCCTCGTGCTTGCGTCTGTCGTCTGTCCGCGCGCGACCGGTCCGCGCTGCGAAGCGCACCGCGACTTCACGATCGTGCTGTCGAACGCCGTCGACCCGGCCGAGCTCAAGGCGCACCTGCGCGCGCCCGACCTCAAGTTCGTCAAGGCGGCGAAGGTGGCGGCCCCCGTGCGGAAGCGGCCCCCGCCCACGAGGGATCTGCTCATCGCGGCGGACCCGGACTTCGGCAAGCGCTACCACCTGACGCTGACCAAGGGGCTGCGCGATGTCTTCGGGCAGACGCTCGACCACGACCTCTCGTTCGACGTCGACACCGAGGCCCCGTGGAGCCCCGACGGCGCCCCGGCGACGCCGGCCTCGGCCGATGCGACCGCGAATGCGACCCCGACGCCGATCGAGCCTCCGAGCGCCCCGGCAGTGCCGCACCGGCTTCGCCTGGACTACGGCGTGGAGCTCGGCGTCACCGGGCACGTGGTCGAGGCGCTCGCGAAGACCGGCATCAAGTCGCACCAGGTGCCCGTGGGTGACGTCAACGTGCCGACGTACGGCAGCTTCACGCAGAAGCTCGGCGAGACCGACGCGCTCGCGTGGCTCGAGCACAAGTGGGCGGAGCGCCCCGGCAATCCGGGCTTCCGCTGGAGCTGGGTGTCGCCGAACGCGCACGAGAACGTCCGCGACGTTCGGTTCGTCGACCTCGATCTGCTGCTCGGAGGAGCTGGCGCGCGAGGCTCTGCGCTTCTGGCGGTCGACTTGCCCGGCGAGGAGCCGCAGCAGACGAGCCTCCTCACGGTGACGGACCTGGGCGTGAGCGCCGAGGTGAGCCGCTTCGGCAGCCTCGTGTGGGTGACGCACCTGTCGAGCGGCGAGCCGGTTGCGGGCGCCATCGTCACGCTCGAGGGAGCGTCGAAGAAGGCGAGCGACCCGGTCCTCTCGGCCACCACCGATGCGGACGGGCTCGCGGCGTTCCCCGCGGGCAAGTGGATGGACGAGAGCGGGGGGCGCACGAAGGAGCCGTACTTCTTCGTGCGGGCCGGCGATGACTGGACCTTCACCAAGGTCGAGCGCGCCAAGGCGAGCTATGGCACGGGCGTCGATCTCGACGTGAAGTCGGACGCCGAGTGGGCTGGGATGATCTACGCCGATCGCGGCGTCTACCGCCCTGGCGAGACGATGAAGCTCGCAGGGGTGTTCCGGAAGGTCGACGCGGCCGGCGTCACGATCGTGCCGGACCAGGAGGCGCGCGTCCTCGTCGAGGACTCGCAGGGCGAGAAGGTCTTCGACGGACGGGCCAAGCTCGGCGCGTTCGGCGAGCTCGCGGTCGATGTGGCGCTCCCTTCGACGAGCCACCTCGGGAGCGCGAGCATCAAGGTCATGCTCGGGCGGAAGGAGACGCAGTCGTTCTCGTCGGATGTGCTGCTCGCGGCGTACAAGGGGAGCGAGTTCAAGGTGAGCGTCGACGCGGGCCAGCCTGCGTACGTGCGCGGCGACACGGCGACGTTCGGGCTGCACGCGGAGTTCCTGTTCGGGGCGCCGATGACCGGATCCCACTTCCGGACGAGCGTGATGCGCCACACGGCGAGCTTCACGCCGCCGAAGTCCGACGGCTACGCGACGAGCGACGCGCTCTTCGCGCACGACCTCGCCGGAACGAGCCTCGCCGCGGCGCCGCTGAAGGATCAGGAAGGCGAGCTCGACGAAACCGGGCACACGGAGGCCTCCGTCCCGCTCGCGTTCGCCGACATGCGCTCTCCCGAGGAGCTCACGCTGGAGGCGGAGGTCACGGATCTGTCGCAGGAGACTGTCGCGAAGCGGGCGTCGGTGCGGGTCGACCCGGCAGCCTTCTACCTCGGCCTCGGCGAGCTCCCGTCGCGTTTCGTCGCAGTGGGGGCGGACGTCGCGATGAAGGTCGTCGCGTTCGACCCGAAGGGGCCGCACGTCCCGGGCGTGGTCGCGAAGGTGGAGCTCATCGAGCGGAGCTGGACGAGCGCGACCGTCGACGAGGCGGCGGACGTCCCGCGCAAGAGCGCGCGCATGCACGACACGGTGCTCTCGTCGTGCGACGTGACGACCACGACCGCCGCGGCGAGCTGCAAGCTGCACGTGCCCAAGCCGGGCTACTTCCTCCTGCGTGCGACGGCGAAGGACAGCCGCGGGAACCCGACGGCCGCGAGCTCGTCGCTCTACTGCATGGCGGATCGCAGCGACGCGGTCGTGTCGTGGGCTCCGCCGACCTCGACGCGGCTCCTCTCGCTGGAGACCGACAGGAAGGTCTACGAGCCGGGCGACGTCGCCAAGGTGCTCGTGCAGAACCCGTTCAAGACCGCGGAGGCGCTCGTGACGGTCGAGCGCGGCGGGGTGATGGACCAGCACGTCGTCGTGCTGAAGGGCCCCATGCCCGTGGTCGAGATCCCTGTGAAGGCGTCCTACTTCCCGAACGCGTTCGTTTCGGTGCGTCTTGTGCGCGGGCGCGTCTCCGATGCTCCGCTCAAGGGCGCGGATGTCGGCGCCCCGGACTTCCGCCTCGGCATCGTCCCGATCGAGGTCGACCCCGCCAGCCACAGGCTGACGACCACCATCACCACCGACCGCAAGGAGTACCTGCCGGGCGCCGACGTGGTCGCCGACGTCGTCGTGACGGGGCACGACGGGAAGTCCGCCAGCGGCGAGGTCACGTTCTACGCGGTCGACGAGGGGGTGCTCATGCTCACCTCGTACGAGACCCCCGACCCGCTCCCTGCGTTCTCGGCCAACCGCAAGCTCGCCGTCTTCGCTACCGAGAGCCGCGAGGACCTCGCGCACATCCTGCCGATGAAGAACGGCGAGCGCGTCGCCCCGCTCGGCTACGACTACCTGCGGCCGCCGGGCGACGCCGACAAGGGGCGTGACGGCGGCGGAGGAGGAGGGGACGGCGCGCGCTTCGACTTCAAGACGACGGCGTTCTTCGACGCCGGGAAGGTCACCGACGCGGAAGGGCACGTGCAGTATCGCTTCAAGCTGCCGGACAACCTGACGACGTTCCGCCTGATGGCGATCGTGGCGGGCAGAGACGACCGGTTCGGCGCGGGCGAGGCGACCCTGCTCACCCAGAAGCACCTGATGGCGCGCCCGGTGATGCCGCGCATCGTCCGCGTGGGGGACCGCTTCGAGGCGGGGGTGCTCGTGACGTCGAAGGACCTGCCCGCGAGCACAGTTCACGTCTCGGTCGCTTCGGCGAAGGGGATCGATCCGGTGGGCGCGGCGTCGCGCGACGTGCTTGTACCGAAGGGGGGGAGCGTCGAGGTCCGCTTCCCGTTCCTCGCGACGACGGCAGGCCCGGCGAGCTTCTCGTTCGCCGCGGACACGACGGGCGCAAAGGACCGCGTGACGGTCGAGCGCTCGATCAGCCTGCCGCTCTCGGTGGAGACCGTCTCGACCTACGGCGAGGCGACCGGGCCGGTCGCGATCCAGCTGGGCGATCTCTCGAAGCTGCGCCCCGACGAGGGGGGCCTCGAGGTGCACCTCGCGTCGACCGCGCTCGTCGGGCTGGAGACGAGCTTCGACAGGCTCATCGAGTACCCGTACGGCTGCACCGAGCAGCTGACGAGCCGCATCCTCCCGCTGCTGGTGCTGCCCGACCTCGCCCGGGCGACTGGCGCACGGCTCCCCGCGCACCTCGCCGACGCGGTCGACGACGGCATCGGCAAGCTCCTCGACCACCAGAGCGCGCAGGGCGGCTTCACCTTCTGGGGCGACGGGTCTCCGGAGCCGTGGCTCTCTGCGTACGCGATGCTCGCGGTCGAGGGGGCCGCGCAGCGCGGGCTCTACGTACCGAAGGAGGCTCGCGACCGCGGCGTGGCTTATCTGCGGCAGGTGCTCGATCACAGCGTTGCCGCGGACGAAGGGGAGGAGACGTCGAACGCCGACGACGAAGCCGACGCGCCGGCCGACGTTGCAGTCCCCGAGCGGAGCGCGAAGGAGAAGCGCGCGCGGAGCTACGCCGACCTCACGTTCGTCGCCGACACGCTCGCCACTCTCGGGCATGCCGACCCCGCGACGCTCGACCGCCTCTTCGAGGCGCGGCCGGCGCGCCCGCTGTTCACCCAGGCGCTGCTGCTGCACGCGATGGCGGTCGCTCATCGCCCGGTCTCGCAGCTCGACACTCTGGTGGGCGAGATCGTGCCGCGCGTGCGGGTCAGCGGGTCGGATGCTCATGTGGACGAGGTGGTGAGCGGCTACGAGGACTACCTCGACTCGGCGACGCGCACCTCCGCGCTCGTGCTCCGCGCGGTGCTTGCGGCGCGCCCGGAGCATCCGCTGGCCTCGAAGCTCGCGCACGGCCTGCTCTCGCGTCGCGAGGGAGGAGCGTGGCGCTCGACGCAGGAAAACGTCTGGGCGCTCCTTGCGCTCGACGACTACCGGAAGGCGCAGGAGAGCGCGACGCCCGAGTTCGACGCACGCGTCTTCCTGGGTGGCACCAAGCTCGGCGAGGCGCACTTCCACGGGGGCTCCTCGACGGACCAGGCGTTCTCGGTCGACATGCGGAAAGTGTTCCCGGAGTCGGGCCGCCCGCTCACGTTCGACGTGGAAGGGAAGGGCCCCGCGAAGCTGTTCTACTCCGCCGAGCTCCGGACGGCTTCGGCGACGCTCCCGGCGAAGCCGCGCGACTCGGGGATGTTCGTGCAGAAGATCGTCCGCGCCCTCAAGCCCGCGGACCTCGCGGCGGCGCAGAAGGTGCTCCCGCAGCACGGCGATCTTCGCGCGAGCCCTGGCGACCTCGTCCTCGTCGACATCCTCCTCGAGACGGCCGAGCCGCGAGAGCAGGTCGTGATCGACGACCCGCTCCCCGCAGGGCTGGAGCCCATCGACTTCGCGCTCGATACCGCGGCGCAGGGAGAGCGTGTGAAGGATGACAGGCCCCATGGAGACGAGAAGCACAAGGCGCTCTTCCAGTACGGCATCGCGTTCGGCACGCCCGCGTCGACGCATCGCGAGCAGCACGACGACAAGGTGCTGACGTTCCTGTCGCACATCGATCCCGGCATCTATCACTTCCGCTATCTCGCCCGCGCGACCACGCCCGGTGACTTCGTGGTGCCGCCGACGCGCGCGGCCTGCATGTACTCGCCGGAGGTCTGGGGCGCTTCCGCAGCGACGCGCTTCGTCGTCGGCGGCCCGGCGAGCGTCGCCGTTGCGAAGAACCCGTGATGCATGGCGCGCTGCGCCGCGCGTCGCGTGTGGCGGCGCTCGTCCTCGTCACCCCCGTGCTCCTGCTGCTCGTGGCGGCGGGGCTCACGCCGATGCCCCACGAGCTCCTCCGCGCGGGCGCTGCGGGCTCCGTCCGCATCGACGACCGCGACGGCGATCTGCTGCGCGAAGTGAGGGCCGACGACGGCGCGCAGGCCCGCTGGGTGCCTTTGGACGAGATGGGCGATACGGCGATCCATGCGGTCCTCGCGGCAGAGGACGCACGGTTCTTCCGCCACCCTGGCGTCGACCCGCTCTCGATCGTCCGCGCCGGCCTCCAGGCGCTCTACCACCGGCGCATCGTCTCCGGTGCGTCGACGCTGACGATGCAGCTCGCGCGGACGGTGCGCCCGCACCGGAAGAATCTCTGGGGGAAGCTCGGCGAGATGGCGCTCGCGGTCCGCATCGAGGGCTCGCTCTCGAAGCGTCGCATCCTCGAGGAGTACATGAACCGCGTGAGCTTCGGCCCGAACCTGCGGGGCGTCGCGGCGGCGAGCCAGGCGTACTTCGGCAAGGCACCGCGGAGCCTCTCGGTCGCGGAGGCAGCCCTCGTCGCGGGGATGGCGCGAGGACCGTCGCTCTACGATGTGAGGAAGCGCCCCGACCTCGCGCGCGCGAGGCGCGACCGCGTGCTCGCGAGGATGGTGAACGGCGGCTGGCTCGCGGGGGACGCGGCGGTGCGCGCGAAGGACGAGCCGATCGTCACGCCCGCGCGTCGAGCGTCGTTCGGTGCTCCGCACCTGGTGAACGCGCTGCTCGCCGGAGGGCTCGCGGACGCGCAGCCCGGGCTGAGAGAAGCGCTTGCGGGGTCCCCCGTCGCGCGGGTCCGTACGACCATTGATCGAGAGCTGCAGCGCGTTGCCGAGACGCAGGTGGCAAAGACGGTCGCGACGCTTCGCGAGCGCGACAAGGGAGTGACCGCGGCGAGCGCGATCGTCGTCGACAACGCGACCGGCGACGTCCTCGCGTACGTCGGCTCTCCCGACTTCTTCGATGACGAGCGCGGCGGCCAGAACGACGGCGTCCGCGCGCTCCGTCAGCCCGGGTCGACGCTCAAGCCGTTCCTCTACGAGCTGGCGATGGAGCGGCTCGGCTACGACGCGGCAACCGCGCTCCCGGACGTCGAGATGCACCTCGATATCGGCTCGTTCCACGACTACGCCCCGCGCGACTACGACGGTCACGTCCGCGGTCCCGTGCGGCTGCGCGAAGCGCTGGGCAACTCCCTCAACATCCCCGCCGTTTGGACCGCGCGCGAGGTCGGCGTCGGGCTCCTCCTCGATCGCCTGCATGACGTCGGCTTCTCGTCGCTGCACGAGGACGCGGAGTTCTACGGGCCGGCGCTCGCGCTCGGCGACGGCGAGGTCACGCTGCTCGAGCTCGCCCGGGCGTACGCGACGCTCGCGCGCGAGGGGCGCCTGTGCTCGCTCCGCTTCGTCTCGCAGGTCGTCCTCGTGGACGGGACCGTGAGGCCTCTCGCAGCAGTCCCGCTTGCGTCGGCCCGTCGCATCATGCCGAGGGAGCTCGCGGAGGTCGTGACCGACATCCTCAAGGATCATGGCGCGCGCGAGGCGTCGTTCGGGGAGCGCACGGTGCTCGACTTTCCGTTCGACGTTGCGGCGAAGACGGGCACGTCGAAGGGCTTCCGCGACAACTGGACGGTCGGCTTCACCTCGACTCTGACCGTCGCCGTCTGGGTCGGGAATTTCACGGGCGAACCGATGACGGGTGTCAGCGGCATCACAGGCGCCGGCCCACTGTTTCACGACATCCTCGAGGCCGCCGTCGCGAGCCATTCGCATGTCGAGGGACGGCTCGCGATCGACGCTCAGGACACCGCGCACGAGGGGCTCGTCCGCGTCCGCGTGTGCTCGCTCTCGGGTGAGCTTGCTGGCCCCGACTGCCCGCACGCGGTCTCCGAGTGGCGAACGACGGCGGGTGCAGAGGGGGATGAGCGCGGCTGCAGCATGCACGAGCGAGTGCGGATCGACCGCCGCAACGGTCTGCGCGCCGGCCCCGCATGTGACCCGGCGGCCGTCGAGTCACGGGTGTTCGAACGCTTCCCGGCCGACCTCTCGGCATGGGCACACGAGGCCCGGCGTCCGGTGGCGCCGCTCGAGTGGTCGCCGAGCTGCCCTGCGGGACCCACCGACGCCGAGGGCGCGACGGACGTGCGCATCGCCTATCCCGCGTCAGGGTCACGCTTCGTCATCGACCCCGACACCCCGCGCGAGCTCCAGCGGCTGGAGGTGCAGATCGTCGCGCCTGGCTCTGCGCGAGAGGCGTCCCTGCGTGTCGACGGCAAGCAGGTCGCGACGGTTCACCCGCCGATGGTCGTCTCGTGGCGCCTCGAGCCGGGGGCGCACGAGCTGGTCGCCGTCGCGGGCGGGGCCGAGAGCTCGGTGGTGCGGGTGAACGTGCGGGACGACGGTCTCTGAATTCTCACGGCGTCCGTCGGCAAAAGCCTCCCTCCTTCCTTCCGTGAGAATTCACCGGCGAGCGCGGCCGCTCCCCGGACCCCAGCCGAGCTCGATCGAATTCCTGGTGCGCGGCGTGTGGTCCGGCGTTAGACGTGGCGGATGCGTCTGGTGGCGTTCGGAGTGGGCTACGTCGGTCTCGTGACAGGGACCGGGCTGAGCGAGCTGGGGCACGACGTGCTGTGCGTCGACATCGACGCGGTGCGGGTGAAGGAGCTGACCGACGGCATTCTCCCCATCTACGAGCCGGGGCTGGCGGACCTCGTGCGCCGAAACGTGCGAAGCGGACGGCTCTCGTTCGCGGGGGATGTCACGCCGCCGTTCGACGAGGCGGAGGTCTACTTCATCGCGGTCGGTACGCCGCAAGGCGCCGATGGCACGCCCGATCTCCGCGCAGTGTTCGCCGCAGCCGACACCATCGCGAGGGTCGCGAAGCGCCCTGCGGTCGTGGCCATCAAGAGCACCGTTCCGGTCGGCACGTGCGCGCGCGTCGAGGAGCGCCTCCAGCACGCTGCGGTAAAGCTCGAGGTGGTCTCGAATCCCGAGTTCCTGAAAGAAGGGGCGGCCGTGCAGGACTTCTTCCGCCCCGACCGCATCGTCTTCGGCGCGAAGACCGAGGACGCGCGTCAGGTGCTCCGCGAGCTCTACGGCCCGCTGCAGCTCTCGGGGGAGCGGCTCGTCGTCACCGACCCCGAGTCGAGCGAGCTCATCAAGTACGCCGCCAACACGATGCTCGCGATGCGGGTCTCGTTCATGAACGAGCTCTCGCGCCTGTGCGACGCGACGGGGGCCGACATCCACGCCGTGCGCCAGGGTCTCGGCTCGGACACTCGCATCGGCAAGCGCTTCCTCTTCGCGGGGCCGGGCTACGGGGGGTCCTGCTTCCCGAAGGACGTGCTCGCGCTCGCAGCGCTCGGCAAGCAGCACGGTGTCCCCATGAGGCTCGCCGAGGCGACCCACCTCGCGAACGAGGAGCAGGGGGCGTTCGTCGCGCGCATCCTCGAGGAGGCGTGCGGCCCGCTCGACGGGCAGACGATCGCGCTCTGGGGCCTCGCCTTCAAGCCCGAGACGGACGACGTGCGCGAGTCGCCGGCCATCAAGCTCGCCAGTCTGCTGCTGCAGAAGGGGGCGAGCGTCGCGTGCCACGACCCCGAGGCGTCGAACACCTTCGCGCGCGCGATGGCGAGCGCTCCCGCGGGACGCGTGAAGATCGTGGCGCGCGAGTACGACGCGCTGGACGGCGCGCTGGCGCTCGTGGTGCTCACCGAGTGGCGTAGCTACCGCGCGCCGAACTTCGCCGAGATGAAGAAGCGTCTCGGTGCGCCGGGTGCGGAGTCGGCGCTCGTCCTCGACGCGCGGAACATCTGGCGCCCGGCGGACGTCGCGAAGGCGGGGCTCCGTTATCGTGGCATCGGAGTGAAGCCCGCCGGCGCCGGGCGGTAGTCGGGAAATGGGCAGATACGTCGTCACGGGAGGCGTCGGTTTCATCGGCTACCACACGACGCGCGCCCTGCTCGCGGCGGGGCACAGCGTCGTCGTCGTCGATGACCTCAGCGACGCGCCGTACCCGAAGGCCGAGAAGGAACGGAACCTGCGCGATCTGCGCGACGCCTACGGGGCCGTCGAGCTCGTGCAAGCGTGCGTCACCGACCGCGCCGCGCTCGCCGCGGCCTTCGCGGGCGCCGACCGCCTGATCCATCTGGCGGGGCTCGCGGGGGTTCGCCCATCGTTCCGCGACCCCGCGCGGTACGTGCGGGTGAACGTCGAGGGGACGGCGACGGTCCTCGAGCTCGCGATCGAGCACGGCGTGAGCCGCGTCGTGTTCGCGTCGAGCTCCTCCGTGTACGGGAACTCGACGCCCTTGCCAGCCCACGAGGACGCCCCCGCGATAGTGCCGGAGTCGCCGTACGCAGCCTCGAAGCGGAGCGCGGAGCTCGTCGCGAGGGCGATCCTGCTGCGGGCGCCGACCGTGTCGTGCGCTGCGCTGCGCTTCTTCACCGTGTACGGCCCGCGGCAGCGCCCCGAGATGGCCATCACGCTCTTCACGCGCGCGGTGCTCGCCGGCCAGCCCATCACCGTCTTCGGCGACGGGACGATGCGGCGCGACTTCACTCACGTGACCGACATCGTCCGCGGGATCCTCGCGGCGCTCGAGGGGTGCCCGGCGGGATTCAGACCCTACAACCTCGGGTCGAGCCAGCCGGTCGACCTGAAGGAGCTCGTACACGCCATCGGAGACGCGTCGGGAGCGGAGCCTGTCGTGGAGACGGCCGCCGTGCCGCTGGGCGATGTCGAGGCGACCTACGCGGACGTGACGAGGGCGAGGGTGGAGCTTGGCTGGGAGCCGACCACGAGCCTCCGCGACGGGCTGCGCACCGTCGTGGACTGGGTGAAGCAGGACGCGTAACCGTCGTCAGACGCTCGCCAGCGGGCGCTCCTCGTCCCAGTCGAGGCATCGGAGCTGCCACGGCTCCTCTTCGCGATAACGCCATCCGGTCTCGGGGCAACGTCGGATGCCCATCTCGTCCGGCTCGCCGAGCACGTGTCCGTGGCGGCTCACCCAGCCCGCGGGTCTCGCGGGGACGCCGAGCATGAGCGCGTAGTCGGCCACGGCGCCCCGGCTCACCACCGCTCCGGCTCCGACGAACGCGTACCGGCCGATCGTCGTCCCGCATACGAGCGTGGCGTTCGCTCCGATGGTCGCGCCGCGCCGCACGAGCGTCTTGACGTACTCGCCTCGGCGCACGATCTGCGAGCGTGGGTTGGCGACGTTCGTGAAGACGCACGACGGGCCGCAGAAGACGTCGTCCTCGAGCTCGACCCCCGAATAGATCGAGACGTTGTTCTGCACTTTCACGTTCGCCCCGAGCCTGACGCCGGGCGCGACGAAGACGTTCTGACCGAGCGTGCAGCCACGGCCCAGCGTGACGCCGGCGGACACGTGGCAGAAGTGCCAGATGCTCGTGCCCTCGCCGATGTCGACGGGTGCGTCGACGACCGCCGTGGGATGCACGAAATAGGGGAGCGTCACGCGGCGCCGCCCGCGAAGAAGGCGACCACGACGTCGACGACGCGCGCGATCATGTCCGCGGTGAGCTCGGGATAGAGAGGCAAGGCGAGCGTCTCGCGCGCCGCGCGCTCGGCCTCGGGGAAGTCGCCCGCTCGGTGGCCCCACGACGCGAACGCGGGCTGGAGGTGCATGGGCACCGGATAGTAGACGGCCGACGCGATGCCGTGGTCCGCGAGGAACGCGCGCAGCGGGTCGCGCCGCGACGTGCGCACGACGAGCTGGTTGTAGACGTGTCGCGCGTCGACGGGATCCTCGGAGAGCTCGAGCTGTCGCGGCGAAAGGGACGTCGCTGCGAACGCCGCGCGATACAGCGTGGCGTTCTGCCGGCGGGCCGCGGTCCATCCGTCGAGGCGCGGGAGCTTGGCGCGGAGGACGGCGGCCTGGAGCTCGTCGAGGCGGAAGTTTCCGCCGACGGTCTGGCAAGTGTACTTGGGCGCCTGACCGTGGTTGCGGAGCATGCGCACGGCGGACGCGAGGTCGTCGTCGTCGGTGAGCACCATGCCGCCGTCGCCCATCGCGCCGAGGTTCTTCGTGGGGAAGAAGCTGAGGGTCGCTGCGCGGGAGCCGCGGCCGACCGGGAGACCGTCGCGTGTCGCGCCGATGGCCTGCGCGGCGTCCTCGACGATCGGAATGCTGCGCGTCGACGCGATGCGCTGGATGCGCTCCATGTCGGCCATCTGGCCGAAGAGGTGCACGGGGAGGATGGCGCGCGTCTTCGGCGTGAGCGCGGCCTCGAGCCGAGAGGCGTCGAGGTTGAACGTCGCGGGCTCGATGTCGACGAAGACGGCGCGGGCGCCGAGTCGGGCGATCGACGTGACCGTGGAGACGAACGTGTACGGCGTGGTGACGACCTCGTCGCCCGGGCCGATGCCGAGGGCCATCAGCGTCGCGAGGATGGCGTCGGTGCCGGAGGAGACGGCGACGCCGTGTGCGAGGCCGGAGTAGCTCGCGATCTCTCGCTCGAGGGCGGCCCCTTCGGGGCCCAGGATGAAGTGCTGGGAGGCGAGGACGCGCTCGATGGCGGCGCGGATCTCGGGCTCGACTTCGCGGAACTGGGCGTGGAGGTCCAGCGGGGGGACCGCGGGGGGCGGCATGGGGGGAGGGTGGCACGGGTGGGGTGGGGATGACCACTGCGAGCCGTGAATGACGCTGCGCGTGTCCGCAACGGAGGTCATGGCTAACCCTGGGAAATCCAGCAGATTGACCTATACTCCCGCGCGACTGAGCAGCCAGGAGACGAAAGATGATCGGAATGCAAGCACTCAGGACCGGCGCCCGGCGCGCGGCGAACAAACTCGGATACGAGGTGTTTCGCGTGGTCGGAGGCGATGGGAACCCTGTCGACGACCTCGAGATCTACCGGCGCGTCTACAGCGAGGAATCCATAGCCAAGCGCCGTTTCTACAACGTCGGCGCCGGCCTGTTCCGCCACCCGGCCTGGACGAATGTCGACAACCCGAGCGATTGGTATCCGCACCAGGATGGCGGGCAGATCGCATTTGACCTCCTGTCGCTCGAGCGGATGCCGCTCGAGGATGGCGTAGGCGAGGCATTCTTCAGCAGTCACGTCGTCGAGCACATCACCAACGCGGCGGCGGAGAACCTCTTCCGTGAGGCTTACCGTGCCCTCAAGCCGGGTGGCTTCGTCCGCATTACGACCCCAAATATCGACCTCGAATACCGCGCGCTCCAGGCCAACGACGCCGACGTCTTCTACTGGCGCGAACGGAGCGAGGCGGAGTGCAAGCGCACAGGCATCCGTATGCCTCCCGGCGGTCCGTCGCTGAAGCAGATCTTCCTGCACCATATCGCCTCGACCGCATCCACGCTGCACGTCGAGACCGCGTGCGAGAAGATTGACGACGCCGAGTTCGATCGTGTGTTCGCGTCGATGCCTCGCGATGAAGCGCTCGACTACTGCACCTCTAAGTGCACCGTCGCACTTCAGCGCAAGTATCCGGGCAACCACGTCAACTGGTGGAGTGAGGCGAAGATGCGCGGGATGCTCGAGCGGGCAGGATTCTCTCAGATCTACCGCTCGGCGTACGGACAGAGCTTCTCGCCGGCGATGAGGAACGTCCGCTACTTCGACGCGACACATCCGAAGATCTCGCTCTACATGGAAGCGATCAAGTGAACGCGCCTTCCTGGTCGTGACCAGGAAGGCCGTGAGCGGAGAATGTCTCTACGGCAGACCGATCGCGTGTAGCGCCGCGCAGACACGATGCTCGTCGCTCGTCGGCGAGTTGGGCAAGCTCAGACCCGTCCGTGCGATCTCGTCGGCCTGGGGACACGCGCCGCCAAGCTTGGAATACATCGGGAGCCGGTGGATGGGCTCGAACACGGGGCGGGCCTCGATTCCCGCGGCGTCGAGATGCTTGAGCACCTCATCTCGACTGAGCGGCGCGCTTGGGCCGACCGTCGCGCTGAAGAGCCAACCGTTGACGTCCGCGGTCGAAGGGCGTGCCTGCGGGGTGAGCCACGCAAGGTCACCTAGCGTGCCGAGATACACATCCTGGATCGCGCGTCGTCGCTTGCGAAGGTCGGGAAGGTCCTCGAGCTGGGAAACCCCCAGCGCCGCATGCAAGTTGCTCAGGCGGTAGTTGTAGCCGATCTCGTCGTGAAGATAGTAGCGGGCGTCGGTGCGAGCCTGCGTCGAGAGGTGTCGCGCGTGTCGCGCGATCTGCTCGTCTCCCGTCAGGAGCATCCCGCCCGCGCCCGTCGTGATGATCTTGTTGCCATTGAAGGAGAGCGCTGCGTTCCGGCCGAAGCGACCCGTGTGGCGTCCCGCGTACCAGCTCCCGAGACTCTCTGCCGCGTCCTCCACGAGCGTTAACCCCTCCGCGTCGCACAGCTCGAGGAGGCCCTCGATCTCGACCGGGACGCCATAGAGATGGGTAGCCACGACGTGCGTCGGCGAGAGCCCATCGGCGCGCGCCCTCGCGAGGGCGTCGCGGACGGTGTCGCGGCTGATGTTCCAAGTGGCCGGTTCGCAGTCGACAAAGCAGCACCGCGCGCCGAGGTAGGCCACTGCGTTTGCCGTGGCGATGAAGCTCAGAGTAGGGACGAGAACGACGCTGGCAGGGCCGATGCCAGCGGTGAGGTAAGCGAGGTGGAGAGCAGCCGTCCCTGACGCGGTCGCCACGGCGAAGGGCGAACCCGTGTACTGACGGACTTCATCCTCGAATCGCTTCACGAACGGGCCGGCTGTCGAGACCCACCCAGTGTCGAGGCACTCTTGCAGATAACGAGAGGCGCTCGCGCTCACTGTCGGAATCGACAGCGGGACGGTCTTGGAGGTCGGCTCAGACATGGTAACCCTTCACTCCGTACAGCTCGGGATGTGTCGACACGTCTTCGATGAGCGCGAGCACACCGGTTGCGAGAGTGACCTTCGGCTCCCAGCCCGCACGTTCGCGCGCGCGGGAGTTGTCCGCGAGGAGAAGCTGGACCTCGCTCTTCTCCGGCCTCTGACGCTGCGCGTCTGCGGAGACTTCAAGCGTCCGCCCGAGCGCTGTGCCAACCGCCTCGACCATCTGACGGACGCTGAAACCCACCCCCGTGCCGAGGTTGGTCACCGTGCCGACACAGGCGTCGGACGCGCCGCACTGGAGGAAGCCGGCGACCGTGTCGCTGACGAACGTGAGGTCCCGGACGGGGTCGAGGCTGCCCAGCGCGACCTTCCCGGTTGCGAGGGCCTGCGTCACGATGGTTGGAAGTACGGCGCGAGTGCTCTGTCGCGGTCCGTAGGTGTTGAATGGCCGGACGGTCGCGACGGGGAGCTCGAAGCTGCGCCAGTACGCCTCGGCCATCGCATCCGCCGCGATCTTCGAGGCACTGTAAGGGCTCTGCCCCTGCAGCGGGTGCTGCTCGGTGATCGGCGTGAACTGCGCGGTGCCGTACACCTCGCTCGTCGACGTCTGAACGACACGAGGCGTCTTGCAGGCGCGCGCTGCCTCGAGGACGTTGAGCGTCCCCTGCGCGTTCACCTCGAGGTAGCTCTGCGGAGCCTGGTAGCTGAACGGGATCGCGATGAGCGCAGCGAGGTGGAAGACCGCGTCCTGCCCTTCGACCAGCGTTCGCACCTGAAACGGATCACGGATGTCGCCGGCGACCACCGTGAGCTCTCGCAGAACGGGCTCGGGAACACGGGAGAGCATGCCGCGGTCGCCACGGCCGTTGTAGTGCGTCAACGCCGTGACACGCGCGCCGAGCTTCACGAGCGCCTCGGTCAGATGGCTCCCGATGAAGCCCCCCGCACCGGTGACGAGCACGCGCTTCCCTCGCCATGCCGCCTCGATGCTGGAGCTCATTCGCGGCCGGCCGAGGGGTCCTGGAAAGACTGCATGATTGCCCTCTGGTAATCGTGGAGCTGACCGATGTCGAGCCAGCTCTCCCGGATCGGAAAGCTCGCGACGATATCGCCGCGCGTCAGCAGCTTCTGCACCAGCGAGGGCATGTCGAGCGGCTCCGCTCGGGGGATCAGGTCGAGGCACATCGGGTCGAGCACGTAGATGCCGGCGTTGACGAACCAAGTGTGGCGCGGCTTCTCGGCGATCGACCGCACGCGAGACCCTTCGGCTTCCACGACCCCGTACGGGATCTGGATCTCGTAGGTCGTGACACACATCGTGAGCGCGGCCCGCTCCTCGCGGTGGAACTCGAGTAGCGACGAGAAGCTGAGCTCCGTGAGAAGGTCCGCGTTCATCACGACGATCGGGGCGTCGGGCCGCTCGGGGAGGAGCGAGAGCGAGCCCGCAGTACCCAGGCGCGAGGTCTCGCGCAGATAGTCGACCTGCAGGCCGAACGCGCTCCCGTCCTGGACGTATCCCTCGATCTTGTCGGCCATGAAGTTGACGCTGACGAAGACGCGCTCGAAGCCGTGCGTGCGAAGCTGCCTCAGCATCCGTTCGAGAATTGGCTGGTTCCCGACCATCAGAAGCGGCTTTGGCACCGTCGCGGTGTACGGCCGGAGCCGCTCGCCGAGGCCGCCGGCCATGACGACGGCCCAGTTCGGGCGTGTGGCGGGTTTCACGAGCTCGTCGAGCACCCGAATTCCGACGACCCGCCCTGCGGCGTCGACGAGAGGCATCTGGCGAAGATGTTGTGCGAGGATGCGGTCGAGGATTCGGCCCTCGGGTTCATCCGCGCGTGCGACCTTCGGGGACGTATTCATCACGCCCTGGATGGCGTCGCCGAGCCCCGCGTTGCGCAGGAGGGCTCGTCGCGCGTCGCCGTCGGAGACCGTGCCCAGCAGTTTTCGCTCCGAGTTGACTACCAACGCCAGCGAGATGGCGCCCTGGTCGATGACCTTCAAGGTGTCCCGCAACGTGGTCTCCGGCGAAACGCAGAGCGCGATGAGCCGGGCTTCGTCGTTTCGGGAAACGGGCATGGTCGTCAGTTGGTTGATTGAGGAGCGGGCCATATTCACACAGGGCGAGCGGGAAGCGCCAGGCGTCTCTCACCTCGGCGCTGTGCAAAGAGGCCGAGGTGTTAGCCTTGCTCCGACCGCCGCGAGACCGCTCCTCCTCTCTTGCAGCCCGTCGTCGAGGGGCACACCATCATCACCATGCGCGCACTGGCACTCATCACCGCCCGCGGCGGAAGCAAGGGGCTTCTGGGGAAGAACCTCAGGCCCGTTGGCGGTGTCACGCTCGTGGGTCGGGCCGTGACGACTGTGACTACGGCGAGCAAGTCGTGGCCCGACGGGCTTGACGTATTCCTGAGCACCGATTCTACCGAGATCGCTGCTGCTGTCCCTCCCGAGTGCCGCCCACATCGGCTGAGGCCCGCCTCCCTCGCGAGCGACACGGCAACGTCGATGGAGGTCGTGCTCTACGAGCTGCGCATGGCACGCCAGGAGGGGAATGACTACAGCGCGGTGCTCCTCCTGCAACCGACGTCGCCGCTCGTCAGTGCGGAGGATCTTCTCGCGCTGCTCAGGATCCTGTCCTCGAAGGAGGCTGAGTCCGCGCTGCTGGTGACCGAGAACGAACACCCCGTCGAGTGGCTCTACCGTCTCGACGAGGCGAACCGCGTCGTGCCGCTCTTTCCGGAGGCAGCGCCCACGCGACGCCAGGACACCATTCGGACGTATCGGCCACTGGGTGTCGAGGCGGCTACCAGCGCGTTCATCGACCGGACCGGGGCGCTCTCGGTGTCGCACGAGAGCCGCGCGGTTCCGATTCCGGCCGAACGTGCAGTGGATATCGACAGTGCACTCGATCTCGCGTTCTGCGAGCTTCTGCTTCGAGGTGCGGAGCCGTCGGTCTGATACGGCGGCGCCGCTATCGTGCTGCCGTCATCGCGTGGACCACCCAGAGCTCGCCCCAGTGGTGCATCCCGTCCATGCTCCACCGTACCTGTTCGATGTTCACCTCGGCGAAGTCGCCATAGAGCGTGTCGATCTGAGCGCGGTCCATGAAGAGTGCGAAGCCCTTTCCAGCGAGGGGCCCCTCCGTGATCCTGGTGAATCCTCCGGGCTCGATCTCGGTACCCAACCCGTAGCCCCACATTGAACGCGTGAAGTTGAACGAGAAGAAGCTACCGCCCGGCTTGAGCACCCGCCGGACCTCCGCAACCGCACGTCGACAATCCTCGAAATGGTTGCAGTAGAGGGATGCGTTGTCGATGACGCCATCAAACGTCGCGTTCGCCCATGGGAGAGCGACGTAGTCGCCGGCCCGAAGGTCGGCCTCGAGCTTTTCGGCAGTGAGTCGCTCTCGTGCGAGACGGATGGCGGTCTCGGAGCCGTCGATGCCGCTCACGCGAAAACGCTCTCGTGCGAGGTACCACGTACATGCGCCTGGCCCACAGCCGAGGTCGAGGAAGTGCACCGAGCGGCGGTCGCGAGAGTAGAAGTTCCGCGCGACGAGACGAATGAGATACTCGGGTGGGTACTGTCCCCACGACTGCGCCCGAAAAACGTCCTCCCACATCGGATCCCAGCTGGCCGTCATCGTCCCCTCCGTAGTTTAGGCAGGCTGACGATAACCCAGGAACCAGGACGGCGGCCGTCCTTGTTGGCGTGACCAGCGCTCGATCTCATCCTCATATCGAGCGGGCGACAGGATCCTCCGTGCGGTACGGAACGAGTGTTGAGCGGTCCCGATGCGCTCCTTGAAACGCAGCAGTGAATCGTCCGGTGCCGGGCTCCGTCCGCCGCCGAGATGGAGTGCGTGTAGACCACGCGCTTCCGCTGCCTCGGCAACCGCCTGGAGGATGAGGTTGGTGCCACAGTTGTCTGCGTCCGCCGCGCGTGCGGAGAGGTGGTAGTGCCCCCAGCGTGGGCCCCACATGGCGAGCGCCATGCCTTCGGTCTCACCGCTCGAGCGCTCCGCGGAGAAGAGCTCCAGGTGTGAGCCGAGGCCAGTCGCGAGCGAACGGAAGTAGGGAGCGCCGAACTGGTACGACTCGGCGGCACCCAGCCGGAGCATCGTTTCCCCGTAGAGACCTGCGAACGCCTCGAGCCGTCTGTCGTCCAGGACCTCGCGACGGACGACGAGCCCCGCCCGCCGGGCGCGCGCGACCATGTTTCGGTGGTTGCCTGTCCGGGGGGAAGCGAACGCGGCAGTCGCGCCCTGGCGGAGGTCGACGCTGAGAGTCTTGCGATCCTCCACGGTGGTCCAGCCTTCCCCGAGCCAGGCGCGCTGGTCGAGCAGGGGATGGAGCCGGAAAAACGCAGCGACCGCGCCCGCCTTCGACCACGCGAGCTCGATCGCTGCCCACGCACGCGCGACAAAGTCAGGCGGCCCCTGGAGCAGCGGCCCCCCATAGCCGTAGGCTCCCTGTACGTCGAAGCCGTCCTCCCGCCCCGGAAGAGCGCATTCCAGGTATGGCACGACGAGTGACGCTTCGCCTTCGCGTACGATTGCGCAACGGCCCAGGCCGTCGCCGTTCTCCTCGTACGCATGGACGTACCCGGCGCTGAAGTAGACGTCTGCCAGGGGCCCAAAGCGCTCGACTTCAGCGGCCCACTCCGCACGATCCGCCCAGGAGAGCAGGCGTAGCTCGAGGTCCATGCTCAGTCGACGTCACTCGGCTGCAAGAGCACGCACTCGGGCATCGAGCGTCGCATGCGCTTGCCGACGAGCGAATAGAGTGTCTCCGGGGGCATGCCGTTCCCGGGTCGAAGGAGGCACAAGTCCGCGCGCGTGAGGTGAGCACCCTCGGCGACGGCGCGCGCCAGGCCGACGCTCTTGCGAACGAGCACGCGATTCTCCGCCTCGCACGGCATGCAGCGCTTCATGCCGTCCCCGAGCGCAGCCTCGACCTCGCGAATCTCTCGCACGAGCCTCGCGAAGCCGTCCGGATCGAGCGACGCCGGGTGGTCAGGCCCTTCCATCGTGGTGTCGAGCGTCAAGTGCTTCTCGATGATTGTGGCGCCCAGCGCGACAGCCGCCGTCGACACCGCCGTGCCGAGCGTGTGGTCCGAGAGGCCGACCGGGACGCCGAACCTCGTCGCCAGTGCATGGATCGCTCGAAGGTTCATCTCGCGGGGCGGCGCCGGGTACTGGCTGACGCAATGGAGCAGTGACACCGGCACAGGCGATGCGCCTGCGAACGATCGGAGCGCGGTCTCGATCTCCTCGGTCGTACCCATCCCCGTGGAAAGGATAACCGGGAGCCCGAGCTTGGCGACATCGTCGAGGAAAGGGATCGAGACCAGGTCCGGGGAGCCGATCTTGAAGACCTTCACGCCGAGGCGATGCAGGAGCTGCGCGCTGTCGATCTCGTCCGGCGTCGAGATGAACACGATATTCCTCTCCTTCGCGTGGGCGAAGAGCTCTTGATGCGCTGCCTCGTCGAGCTCGAGGCGCTGCAGCATCTCGAACTGGCTCTCCTTCCGACCGCCGCTGTTCTCGACCTGGTAGGGCACGTCGGGCGCGTCGCGAGTCGCGAGCAGTGCGGTGATGAACGTCTGGAACTTCACGGCGTCGGCTCCGACGTCGGCCGCCACGTCGACCAGCCTGTGCGCGAGGTCGAGCCGACCGTTGTGGTTGACGCCGGCCTCGGCGATCACGAAGCACGGGTGCCCCGCGCCGATGCTTCGGTCGCCGACCGAGAAGCTCGACTGGGAGAGGGAAGATGTCGCCATGGTATTTGCGTGCAACGTACTGGAGTCGGTTCGCATTTCAAGCCTCCGTCCTGTCACTGGATGCGTCGAGATCTCGTAGCGCTTCGGCGATCCTCTCCATGTCGCTCCCGTCGTAACGCTGGTCGATGATCAGGGAGAGCTCGCTGTCATAGAGGCGTCGCGCCGGAGCGAGCGCGTCGTCGTGGCCGTGCGGCCTCGGCCAGTGAGCGGGGCAGAACATGCCCCGAGCGGCGAGGCCGCGACGCACTCGGTCACGATCCTGCACGCGGACAGGCAGGAAGAGCGGGACCCGGCGTCCGTCCAGCGGCACGATGGATTCTAGACCGAGCGGCGCGATCGCTGCTTCCAGCGTCCGGAAGTTCTCTCGACGCTGCTTCGCGATATCATCGAGGTCGAGTGAGGCGAGCAGCGAGGCGCTCATCCAGCTCATCGCTCCGGAGTACGAGGCGGCGAGGTCGAGCATCTGCTCTCCGTCCGCGAGCAGTCGCAGGAACGCGCCGTCCGGCGCTCGCGCGTGCTTCGCGAACGCACCTGCGAGCTTGGCAAACGAGAACGGTGCGGGTGACGCGTCAAGCGGCACCGGAAGGCGTGGCGTCACGGGCGCTCCGTCGACCACCGGGAGCGCCTTCCGGAGGCTGGTGAACGCGTAATGTGCGCCGGTCGGGTCGCGCCGCTCGAAGGGGGAATGGACGTCATCCTGGATGACGATGGTTTCAGGGCCAGCGTCCTTCGCGAAAGCGATGTCGTCGGCGGAATCGACGAGCCCGAAATACGAGATGAACATCACGGCCGCTGGCCCGCTCGCGAGCACTCTCGAGAGGTCGGCGCGATCGGCGCGGAGGTCGCGCGTCACGTCGTAGAAGCACGGGATGAAGCCGGCGGCAGTCACCGCGTGGACCACGCTCTCGCAGAGGTAGCGGGGGAGTGCTACGTGAGCGCCGGCCCGCCCCGCCAGGGCGTGACGGAGGATCTGAAAGAGCGCGGCGCGGCCGGACGCGGGCTGCGGAGGCATCGTCGGGGAGCCCACCCTCAGCGAGGCCGACGAGATCTCGAACTCACCGCCGATCGGGCGCATGGAATGGCTTTCTGAGGAGCCCGTCGAGCGGCACGCGTGCGAGGATCTCCACGATGCGGCGCGCGGTGTTGCCGTCCCCGTAAGGGCTCTCGCAGGCGGCGATGGACGCTCGGAAGTCCGGCGTCGCCAGGCGCGTGAACGCTGCGCGGAGCGCGTCGCTCGTCCCGTCGACCGTGATGACGTTGCGCGGCATCTGACGCCCTCGCTGCCGGGCGCCGATGTTCACGACGGGGAGCTGCACCGCTGGCGCCTCCACGATTCCCGCCGAGGAGTTGCCCACCATCGCCCACGCCTCCCTCAGGAACGACACGAAGCGATCGTGGCCGAGGCTCTTCACCATCTTGAAGCGCGCGGGGTCGAGCGCAGCTCGCTTCTCGAGAACGGCCGTGATCGCCAGACCTCCCGAGTCTGCGTTCGGTGCGGTCATGACCGTCTGTACGTCGGAGAGCTCGGCGAGCACGTCGAGGGCGGCGTCCGCGCGGGCGGCGTCGACTCCTGCGCCCGCGCCGAGGGTCTCGGGGTGCAGCGTGAACATCACCCAGCGAGTCCCGGGGTCGAGGCCGAGCGTGGCCGCGAGGGCATCGCGCGCGATGGGGGGGGTCCGCAGGAAGTTATCGAGCCCAGGCTCACCCACCGAGAAGACGCGCGACGGCTCTTCACCCATCTGGATGATGCGAGCTGCAGACTCCTCCGTCCCGGGGAAGTGGAGGTGGGCGAGCTTGGTGACGGCATGCCGAATCTGGTTGTCGACGGCGCCGAGCGTGAGATCCCCGCCGGAGATGTGGACGATCGGCACGTTGAGCATCGTCGCGGCGCTGCAGATCGCGAGGAGCTCGTAACGATCGCCCAGGACGACGAGCAGGTCGGGACGGAGGCGGGCAAGCGCTTCGCCCACGCCGATCATGCAGAGCGCCATAGACTTCGTGAGAGCGAGCTCGGTGTCGGAGCCGAGGAGCATCTCGACGCTGGCGTCGATGAAGAACCCGTCTCGCTCGATGTCTTTGTACGTCAATCCGTGCTGGTTGGAGAGATGCGCGCCCGTCACGAGGCACTGCAGCGTGAGCGCGGCGGACTCGCGGATGTCGTGCATCAGCCAGCGGAGCAGACCGTACTCCGCCCGCGTTGCGGTCACGACGCAGATGGTCCGCTTCATTTGGCGGCACCCTCGAGCGGCAAGGTGGAACCGACCGTCGGAAGGTCGGCCGCGAGCGCAGCAGCGCGCCGAAAACAGGCCCCCGCGGCGATCCACATGGCGACCGATCGATAGGTCATCGAGATCGCGCGCGCTGCGATGGCTCCGGCCACCCCCGCATAACGGATGAAGACGATATTGAGCGCGACGTTCAACGCCGCGGCCGAGAAGGTGATGCGCGGAATGATCTTCGTCTCCGATGCGAAGTACACGACATTGAGGTTCGGATAGTACAGCGACTCGACGAGGACGACCGCGCAGAGAAACGGCGACAGCCACAGAGCTTCGTGAAACTTCGGCGCGATCAGGTGCTTCGCGATCGGGATGGCGGCAACGACGAGGATCGCGCCCAGCGTCGCGACCATGACGTACCGCCGTCGAATCGCCTGGATGGACCGCTCGACCGCGCCGAGCCCACCCTGGCTGACGAGCTCTCCCATCCGCGGGGCCGCACCGTCGTTGTAGGCACCGACGAGGAGCTGAGCGGGAGACGTCACCTGCACCGCGAGCGCGTACGGCCCGAGCTGAGCGTCGAGCCCGGTGGCCTTCAGCGTCCACCGATCCGCGATGTTCTGCAGCTGGTTGGCGAGGAGGTGCGGCACCAGCGGCAGCGAGAAATGCAACGCGCGCCTCAGCACGGCGGGGGACCACTTCCCCGGCAAGCCGAGGATGAACAGAGTACCGACGACGCCAAGGACGCCGTACGCCGCAAACCAAGCCTCGAAGGCGCCGCGGAGGCCGCGAGAGAGGACGTTCACGAATGTCAGGCCCGCAGTGACGACGCAGGCAAACTCGACCAGCTGGAAGGCCGCGGCCCACAGCGGGCGCTGGGTCGTCCGCATGTAAGAGCCAGGGATCAGCGCGATGCACGCGCCCGCGCACGCGATCACGATGCACGTGAGCTCCCACCGACCGCCGAGCGGAGTGCCTGACCTCGGGCACGCGGCGAGGACGAGAAGCTCGAACAGCGCCGCGCTCGCCAGGGCGAGCAGGAGGTGCCACCGTGCCACCGTTCCGGCCCGCGCCTTGGCTTCCTCGAGGTCGGGTGTTTCGAAGAAAAACCGGCTGAGCGCGCTATGTATGCCGAGCGTCATCACGCCGGGTAGCGTCCCGAGGACCGTCTGGCCCAGCGTATAGTCGCCGTACTCCACCGGCGTGAGACGGCGTGTGTAGAGGGGGATGAGGAAGAACGAGGCGCCCCGGGCGAGGAGGACCGCCCCGAAGTAGATGAACGCGGGGTTGGTGAGCAGGCCACGAAGTCTTCGAAACACTTATGTTCTTTGCGTCCGTAGGCCTGACGCGGCAGGCGATAGCGCGTGCGCGAAACGGCCGGGAAGCTATGCCCCTCCGATGCACTGCGCAACGTCAGCGTTCAGCCCGGTGGCGTCGAACGTTCCGCGCACGATCGAAACGTTCGGCCCGCCATCGAATGGAACCGTTGCGACGCGCAACGTAGAAGGGTACGATGAATGTTGAAATGATGAATGACACCGTTGGGTTACGACAGTCTGGTGGCGCCGTCGACTACCGCGCTCGGATGCACACGGATGGCTATGTCGTCATTCCTGGCGCGCTCAGCCCCCTCGAGATCGGTCATCTCCGTGGCGCCGTCCGCAAGTACCTCGATGAGAGCTCCGAGTGTCGTTACCTCTACGACGGGAAGGCGAAAGCGGAGTGTTTCTGCTTCGACGGCGATGACGTCTACCTGCCGCTCCTCGCGAACGCACGGATCGCCGATGCGCTGCGCGCCATCGTCGGGGGTGACGTGGTCTTCGCGAACGAGATTGGGTTGGGCGCCGACGGCGCGAGCGGCTGGCACAAGGACACGCACGGCCAGGCCGACCTCTTCGACCGCGCGCGTCACGCCGACTTCGGCGTCTACAAGGTGCTCGTCTACCCGCAGGACCAGCTCGGCCGGGACGACGACGATTTCGCTCTCCGCGTGAAGCGAGGCTCGCACTGGCTGTCGTCATGCCAGGCGGGTGAGGAGGACCGCATCTTCGTGCGAGCGGGCGACGCCATCGTCATCGACGTGCGAACGTCGCACCGCGGCGTCCACCAGCTCGGCGAGACGTGGGACATCGCGCGCCGCGCCGCATACTACCCCGTGAGACATCTCGCGCCTGCAGCCTCGTATCGCGTCCGGCAGGCCTACCGGCACTTCCTCGGTCGTACGTCCAGGCAGCTGGTTACGCTCCTGTACGGGCGCCCGAACTCGTTCACGACGACCTACGTCGCTGAAGGGCAGCGTGACAAGCGCGAACGCTGGGCCTCGCGGGCGGATGTCCGCCTGCCCGACACGTGGCGGCGCGCCCTCGAGTCTGTTTCGATCAAGACGCTGTAGAGGTCGCTCTTCGAGCCTCGATCTCGTCGACCGCCGCTCGGACGGTGCGAGGCTCGCACGTGGCACCGAAGAGATGACGGAGCGCTCGGCGCTCTGGCTCGAGCTCCTGATCGCCCGCGAGCTCCAGCCGGGCGAGGCAGGTCTTCAGCACGGCGACACCATCGCTCGCCCAGTAGAAGACGCGTGCAGGGTCGAGGCAGTCGGTCGCCGCCGTTCCCCACAGGTCGGGCTGCGCCTGTAGAAACACCGGAACATCGGCGAACAGTGCCTCGAACATCGCGCTCGAGTGGACGGTGATCACGGCGTCGGCCCACTCCAGGTCGCGCTCGAGCGGAGCCCCGACCGAGAGCTCCATCTTCGCGTGCTCGCGGTGGGCTTTGGCGACCGCCTCGGGGTTGTCTGCGGGGTGGGGCCGCCAGCGAAAGGTGACACCGCTCGGCGTGAACGCGTCGACGATGCTCAGGAGCTCGTGCTGGGCCGCGAGGAGCGGGAACCGTCCACCGACCTGCGAATCGCGGTGGAGGTATGAGCTCATGATGAGCACGCGCCGCCCTGCTCGCGGCCGGGTGCGCGGGGCAATTGTCGGCCTCGGCATCCCTGCGGCGATGCAGGCCTGACCGGTCGGGCGGACGGCCTCGCGATCCGAGTTCGTCCACACGAACTGGTACGTCGATATGCTCTCTGTGCTCCCGGCCCAGCCGTCTCCCTTCGTTCCGTGAACGAAATCGACGGTCGTCGCTCCGCAGCTCTGGAGGACGAGGTCCGCCATCGCCGTCTCGGCCAGGCTGCTCGTGGCCATGACCACCGTCGCCCCGTTCAGCGAAAAACGTTTGGTGACCGATCGTGTTGCGAGCTCGGTCGAGGTTGCCCGCGCGGCGGCGACCGTCACTAGCTTCGCGACCTGCGAGACCTTACCAGCAAGGGAGACGCAATGCCCCCCGACCCAGACCTCACGCGGCCCTCGCGCGACGCGCCATGTTGCGCGCGCGGCGCGCGTGCTGGCCGCGACGAGTGTTCGCCCGAGGCCAAGCGGCGAGTCGGGGCAGATGACCTGGCCCATCGGCGATCGGAGAACGGCATCTCGTCCGGGACCGAGCCCCGCGAAAAGCGTGGTGCCCTCGAGCTTCCGAAGGTTGTGCTCGCTGCGCATGCCCGGCGCGAGGTCGCCGAAGAAGAGCGTCCCGAAGCCCCCACCACGTTCGTCCTCCGGGAGGACGAACGACTGAATGACGTGCCGATTCATGCGCCACCACGTCGGCAGCAGCATCACCCATGTCTTCGGGTCAGCGAACGTCTCGTGTTGACGGCGGATGAACGCGCGCGACGACGACGAGCGTGCGTAATGGCGCACGATTTCGGCCATTGCGCCCACGGCGAACACCGCCGCGTGCACGGTCATGGACAGTCCGAACAGACCGGCTCCAGCAGCTGCGCTTGTGGGCGACGGACCTAAGCAGCGACCCCCGGTCGGCTTCAGCAGCGCGTCCAGCATGGGGCGCCCAACCCAGTCCTCGACGCAGTGGACATTGCAGCCGATGAGCCCCTCCGCGAGCCCCTCGACGAACGGATGGGCGGTGAGCACCTCGTCGAACAGCCGGACACAGGCTTCGCCGTAGAACGCGCGCGAGCCATGATCGATGCCCCCGAAGTTGCCGAACACGTGCTGCAGCCACTCGTTGACATCGGCGGCGAGCGCCCGTGTGCTCGCGATGCGCGACCGAGCACGATAGGCGCCGATGTCCGTCGTGATGAGCCCTGCAAGGGTCGTTGCCCATGGAGGCCACGCGTGAGCGAGGGCGGCGCATGTCCCCACGACGCGTACGGAGCCCGCGCCGCCGTCGAGGAGCGACCGTGCGAGCTCGAACGCGCGTTCGATCGGCCGGTCCGGCGGCATCAGCACGACCGTCTTCGGAGGCGGCGATGCGACGCTCGGCGCGCACGGAGCGCGCGAGAATCGAGCCTCTCGCTCCGCCCGCGTGCCGTATTCGAGAACGCTGTCCATCCGAACCGGCGACCTTCGCGGACTCTGCGCGGCGCACTCGTCCGTGTCAAGTCGACGGCAGCAGCTCGAGCTGACGCGTCGTCGGCTGCGGATCATCGCGATGAACGCGGTGGCTGAAGCCTCCGGTACGGACCACGCCGAGACGGCGGCGCACAGAGAGTCGAGGTCCGTGTGACATACACACCCCCCGACGGAGTCTGCAGGCTGTAAGACACCAACTGTCGATTTGCGATCCCGCTCGGCGGCGATCGCCATGATGCTGGAGATGAAACCTCTCGCGCCCTGGTTGCCTCTGCTGAGCTTCCCGCGTGTACCCGCGGCAGTGGTGGGCATGGCGTTTGTGAGTATCGCAGCCGCGTGGCGGGGCGAACGAGACGCTCGCGAGTGACGCTGGCCACGACGCGTTCGTGACGCCAAGCAGTGGCGTGATCGGGCCCGCGGGCGGAGTGGTCACACTCGGCGCGGCGTCGCTCACTGTGCCGCCAGGAGCGCTGACGAGCTCGGTGCGGATCACCATCACCGTGCGGACGGACTCTCCGCCGGCGGAGTACATGACGTACTCGCCATTCTACGAGTTTCAGCCCTCCGGGCTGACGTTCGCGATTCCCGCGACGGTGGTGCTTCCACGGACGGGAGCGCCCGTGTCCGAAGGCGTGTACTGGACGAATGCGACCGGAACCGGGTACGTACGGCTCATGTCGGCGGTGGCCGCTCACTCGGTGAGCGCACACGTGACGCACTTCAGCTCGGGGTTCGTGGGAGCGCTCGCGGAGGGAGACGGGTCGGCGGAGGGCGCGGTCTCAGGGGATGGAGGGGCTCCCGACACAACTCCCGACGGACGGACCGAATCCGGACCGGACGGGAGTGGGGACGCGGGGCACGAGGCAAGCGGCGGGGACGCGGGGCACGAGGCAAGCGGCGGGGACGCTCGGCACGAGACCGGCACGGGCGACGCGGCGCACGACAGCACGACGGACGGGGCATCGGGTGCGCACGACGCCGGTTCGGATGCGGGCGCCCACTCGTTCGCGACGACGTTCAGCTACACGACCGCGAACGCCATGCAGGCGTTCGTCGTCCCGCCGGGCGTCTCCTTGGTGACGGTGACGGCTCTGGCGGCGAGCGGCGGGTGCGGGGGCATCGGCATGGGAATCGGCGGGGGGCTCGGTGGCTCCACGACCGCAACGGTGCCTGTCACGCCTGGCGAGACCCTGACGGTCGTCGTCGCTGGGTGCGGCGGGGGAGGCCAGGGGGGAAGCGGCTACACGGGGGTCGACCAGCCCACGAGCGATGATGGCGCGAGCGGGGGAGGCGCGTCCGACGTTCGTCAAGGGGGGATCTCTCTCGCCAATCGCATCGTCGTTGCCGGGGGAGGCGGGGGGAACGGGAGCGCGTTCCCGACCTCCGGCGCGGGCGGTGCGGGAGGAGGGCTCGTCGCTGCCGGCAGCGTGGGTGGTGGAGGCGGCGGGACCCAGACCGCCGGGGGCGCAGGGGCCGGAGAGTCTGCAACCGGGGTCGTCGCACTCGTGCTCCCGAGCGGCACCACACTTGCGGTGTTCGTCGGGGGCGGAGGCGGTGGCGCGACCAACCTCACTGGGGGGGCTGGGGGCGGTGGGAGCGGGTACTACGGGGGGGGCGGCGGCGGGGACGGCTTTGGCGCCCCGCCGACCAATGGCATGGGAGGTCTCTCGACGGCGGGAGGCGCGGGGGGCACTGGGAACGCGGGCGATGGCTTCGCCGGCAGTCTCGGAGCGGGCGGCGGGGGGAGTGGCGCAGCTTCGGGCGTTGGGGGTGCAGGCCTGAGTGGGGGCGCGGGAGGCAAAGGAACCATGGCGGGCGGCGGCGGCGGCTACGGAGGAGGTGGGGGCGGGGGGACGGGGAGCGTGACCAACAACGGCGGATCGAGCGGCGCAAATAGCGACAACGGAGCGCTCGGTGCCAACACGTGGTCCACCGCGATCACGCTCCCCAGCGTTGCTGGCTCGGGCGGCATCAGCGGTGCCGGTGCCATCACCGGCGGCAACGCCGGGCTGGTCATCCTGACCTACTCGGCGCCCGACGGCGTCTGCCGGCTCTAGTCTACCCAGTACCGCCGACTCGAGCTTGGTTCCGCGGAGCGGAGCCTTCGGCTGCGCCGAACCCAACGCTCCCAACAGCCCGCGGCTTGGCGCGACCTGCGGGCAAGTACTCCAGAGCCCCGACAAACACGGCCATCACGAACCCGTCCGCCATCGCGTCCTCCTCCCCCGACACCTCCCGCCGCCGCCGCACGAGCGCCCCCTCGAACGCCTGCACCAGCAGCAGCACCCACAGGTCATGCGGGTCCACCCGCTGCGCGAACAGCAGCCGCGACACCAGCCACTTCCGCTCCGGACTCTCCCTCTGCTCGCCGCTCCGCGCGTTCAGCACGCGCTGCATCTGCGTCACGGTGGTCCGACCGAAGAGCCAGTGGAACTCGAGCCGCTCCGCCGCATACCGCGCACGCGCAGCGGCGATGAGCGGGTCGAGCGCCCGAGTGCATCCTTCATGGAGAAGACAGATCTCTAGATTCATGGCGTGACTCCGCAATTGATGACAACGAGAAAGGGGAGCCGCGCCCACCCGCGGCTCCCCTCGCTCTGCCTGGTTGGCGCCTACGTGTGCGGCGCCCCGCTCGCGGCCGGAGCCGGTGCGGGTGCGGGCGCAGGCGTGGGTGCAGGAGCCGGCGTCGCTTCCGTCGCAGGCACGGGAGCGGCCGCCGGAGCTGCCGGGGCGGGTGCCGCGGTCGACGGGATCGCGACCCCCGTCGGGAGCGCGGCCGGCGCGGCGGCGGCGCCGGTGACCGGGGTGATCGTCACCCCCGTCACGTTGCCTGTGACCGCCGCCTTCTTCTTCTTGCTGGTGGTGCCGCGGGCGAGCCGGGTCGCCGCAGCCTTCGCCGTCGCCGCCGCGCGCTTCGCTGCCGTCAGCGGAACGTAAGGCTTGCGGGGCGTGATCTCGAAGGCGGCGAGGGTGTTCAGGGCGTTGCTGAACATCGAGGCGATGTTCGTCCTGATCTCCCTCACCGTCGCGCCGTCCTGCGCGACCACCTTCGCCTCGGCCGCGATCGCGTCCTTCCACGCGCCTTTGGCGGTGGCAGTGGCGGCGACGGCGGCGAGGACGTTGTTGACGAATGTCACCGCCTGCGGGGACGTGAACGTCTGCCCCGCGACGGTGAAGATGGCGCTCGCGCAGTACTGGGGAATCCCGGCGACGAGCGCCTTGTACTCCGAGAGCGTGAGCGGACTGATCGGTCGAGCCATGACGTACCTCTTCTTGTGAACGTGAACCGAGACGAAGAGGCGACGGAGCCGGATGCGCCGTCGTCCCGTGTCTCCTGGGAGCAAAGCCTTCGAAGTCCTGTGCGGCGGCTCGTGCGCGTCCACGCGGTCGAGCGCCAGGTTGATCGGGTGTCGGCGAAGAAGGGCGCGGTCAACGAGCGCGAGGTGCGCGGCATCGTCGACGTCCGTCGAGACAGCGTGAAGGTTGTGGTCGTGTACGCGTGGGTACACGCGAACGAGCCCCAGGTTGTCCTCCCGTACCTGCAGGTACACCCGCACGACACGCCGCTCGTTCGCACGTACCGACACGCGGAGCGCGACAAGCTCGATGCGGTCGCGAACAACTTGCCCGAGCGTCGCCTCGTGGGACGAATCCGCCGATACGCGTTCTCCTCGGTTCCCAGCTGCGTGCAGCTTGTTTCGAACAACCGCCGCGTTGTGCGGCACAACATGCCGTCGGAGGCGGTGTACGGCCCGGTACGCGCGAACGAACGGCGCGCGGTGGCGACGTACCTGTCGCTCCTCGCGGTCCGCGCGAGCGTTGCGCCGCTGTACCTGTCTTCTGTCGCGGCGAAACCGTCGTTCGTCTCGACGTACCGGTCGCTTGCTTCGGTCAATTCGCACGTGGTGCCGACGTACCTCTTCGCCGTCGCCACGAAACCTTCGGTCGTGCGGCTGTACTCTTCCTCGGTCGCGATCGATCCGTCCGTCGACGTGCCGTACCGTTCAGCGCTCGCGCTCAATCCGTCCGTCATGCGCATGTACGTCTCTCCCATCGTGATCCATGAAGCGTGCGTGCCGATGCACCTGTCGTCGGAGCCGGTCCGAGCGCGCGCCGTGGGAACGAACCCTCTCGTCGCCCGTGTCGAGCCGTCGGTGCAGACGCACAAGGCATGTTCGGTACGCACGTTCGCCTCCATGGGCCGCCACCGCGGTCGTGCCCGGACGATGCAACGCGCGCTTCTCGAGACAGAGCCGCACGTCGGCTCCGACCTTTCGAAGAATGCGATGCACAGTCCGGGCACGATGCGCTCCTCGGGGCACGTCGCTCGCCTGCACCATCGCCGGCTCGCTGTGTCCCTCTACTTAAGGGGCGCAGCGGCCAGTTTTTTTGCGCTGAAGGCCTCTGATTGAGATGAATCGACCTTTTTGCGATGACAGCCCCTGTTTGACGTAAACGCCTCTATTTGACGAAACGGCCTCTCGTTCGAGAAACGCGCGCTACCGGCGGGTGTCCTCCGCCAGGCAGATCGCTTCCCACACCGGCTCGAGCTTCTCCTTGATCTCCGACAGCGGGATCAGCGTCGCTCGCTCGAGCCGGTACGTGACGACACGCTGGCCGCGCAGCAGCTCGAGGAGCGTGTGCTTGGTGATGCCGATGCACGCCGCCAGCTCCGTCGCGCTGTAGAGCACCTTGAGCGGCATCGCCTTCGGCGCGCGAGGCAGCGGCCTCACGAGACCCCTCGCAGGATGGGCCTGGCCTTGCCGCCTCGCTCGCGTTCGTACGCCGTGAACGCTTGCCGGAGGATCGGCGTGGCCTGGTCGACGAAGCCGCGCACGGACGCCTCTCCGGCGGGCGTGCACAGCGCCTCGTTCAGCTGGAGAGCCGTGCGTTGCTCCAGCGTGGCGAGTCGGTGCGCGTCGGCAGGGAGGCCCGACTTCACGACGGCGAGCCGGACGACCACCCCCGTCAGCCGCCCGAGCTCCTCGCGGAGTCGGAGCGGCCACGGTCTGGCGACGTAGGCCGCTTCGAGGGCGCCCGCGTCGAAGTCGTCGAGCTCTCGCAGCCAGCGGAGCATGGTGCGCTGGGCGTGCGCGGCTTCGGCCCGGTCGTCCATCGTGGTGTCGCCGTCGAGGTGGGGGGCGACGTGGACGAGCGACTCCATGTAGTTGGAGCGATCGCCCATGTCGCTCTCGGCGAGCGTGAAGAACCATTCGAGCTCGCGGTCGGCGGGGCCGCGGGGGACGAAGCTGCTGCTGATGAGGGGGATGACTGACCTGTCGATACGCATGAACGGCTCCGATCGGTGACTGGGTTGGAAGAGGGTGAGAATCAACGGGCGAACGCGGCGAGCGTCTCGCGCAGGTGCGCGGCGACCCACGCGTGGGAAGCGACAGGCTCGGTTGGGCTCGACGAGCGTCGCGGCGAACGAGGTTCAGGCGCGCCGCGGCCGGCGACTGGCGCGTGCGAGACCGCGTCTTTCGGCACAGGCACCGTCCCTTTCAGGCGCTTCGCGCGGCCTGCGCGAGCGTTCTCGAGGAAGAAGCGGAGCTGCCCCCAGATGTACATGGGAGTGGGCGGTCGGTCCGGAGGCGCCCTGTCGAAGGCACCGTCGATGGCGTCCTTGTGCATCTGCGCCTGCGTCGCGGCGTCCCAGCGTTCGTTCGCGACGCACGCTTCGACGAGCTTCACGTCCGACGCGTCGCAGCCTCTCGGGAGCGGCACGCCGGGGTTGGCGCGGAGGAACCGGATCGCGAGCGCATCGAGCGCGAGACGGCGGCTCGTCGCGGCGTCGAGGGAGGGTGGCTCGCGCGAGCCCGTCGGTCCCCCTTCCAGAAAAGAAGAATGAAGATCTTTTTCTTTGTTCTTCTTAAGAAGGGGGAGTGCCGCGGGGGTGAAGGAGCGGTGATCAGGCTCGATTCGAGCGATCGGAGCGACGAGACCGGCACGTGGTGCCGCTTGGCCGACGCCTTCACCGGCATGGGGTGCCGCATCGGCGTGTCCACCGGCATGGGGTGCCGCAGGTCTCGCGGCGTCGCCCGCATGGGGTGCCGGTGCTCCGGCGACACCGGCACCCGGTGCCGCTCCGCTCCACCCGAAGTTCTTCGGATCCCGAGACGACGCCAGCTCGCGCAGGAACGCCGACAGCACGGGGCCGACCGAAAGCGCCTTCGGCGATGGGGCGGCGCCGAGCATGCCGAGACCGCGGAGCGTGACGAGGTGTCCGCGGACGGCGCGCACGCAGTAGCCGGAGCGCGCCGCGAGCGCCGCCTGGCCCGGGTTCGTATCCCCCCGCAGGAGCGCCGAGAGGACGTGGACGAGCACCGCCCACTGGCCGGCGTCGAGCGATTGAAACGACTCCGTTTCGCGGAGCTGGTCGAGCGCGGCGCCGAAGTTTCGCGCGAGCGCGCGCCACACCGCGGGGGGCAGGTCGTCGTCGGCCCGCGGGAAGGGAGGATTCGTGAGCTCGTGGTCCATGGGATTCAAGGCCTCGTGATCTCGAGGGTGGTGAAGGTGCGGCTCCGCTTGCAGCCCGAGCAGACGATCCGCGCGCCGCCTCCGGCGAGGTCACGGGCGCCGCGGTGCTTGAGGACGAGGCGGCTCTGGATCTGGATGGCGAGGAGCCTGCCGCAGACGCAGGTGTGCCGGACTGCGGTGGTCGCGAGGCGGCTCATGCGGCCTCCGATCGAGCGGTGCGGTTGGCTCCGGTCGCGACGGCGACGAGCTCTCCGTCGCCGATGACCAGCTCGTGGCGGAGCGTCGGGCGGCGCACCGGGAAGTCGCCGACGTCGGCGCGGTCGCAGAAGCCGGCGGAGACGAGGGTCACCGCGAAGCCGAAGTACGCGAGGAACGTCGTCAGGCGGACGAGGTGCTCGTGGCGGCGCTCGAGGCTCCGGGTGGCTGCGCGCGCGTCACCGTCGGACGACGCGTCGGTGACCATGGAGAAGCTTTCAGGCGTGGAGGGGCGGTCGCTGTGATTCATGGCGGATCATTCCTTTCGTCGGCGCAGGGGCCGGATGCGTGGGTGAATGGGAAACGGCGTGAGCCGTCCGGGCAGAGCCCGCATGGGTGGAGGGGCGTGGAGAGGCAGGCCGCGGGCATGCACCCCGCGACCGCCGTCCCCTCGCTCTCCTAAGTCGTGAACCCCTCCGATTTCGGACCGACTATTTTCGGCGGGGGCGACTTTTTCTTGGAGGCGGAGCCGAGGGTGCCCCGCTTTCGCCGGAGCCTTGCTCGTCTCGAATCCCTAAGTCGTGAACCCCCCGGATTTCGGACCGACTATTTTCGAGGGGGTGACTTTTTCTCCGAGGCGCCGCGCTATAGGTGGCTGCCGCCGCCGTGAAGCGAGACATCCCTCCGCGTCTCGCTCTCCCGCTCGCGGCCTTCCTCGCTGCATGCAACGCGCGCTCTGAACCCGTGGCGCCGGCGCCACGGCCCGTCCCCGTCGCAAGCGCATCCGCGAGCGCCTCGACCGAGCCGGCAGCGGTTCCGGCAGCGTCCGCCGTCGCTCCCCCGTCGGTGAGTCTCGCCGACGATCTCGCCGCGCGGACGGCTGCCGCCCGCAGCGTCTTCGGCCCCCACGCCCGCACGCGCGTCGTTGGCGACGTCTACCTCCTTGCCGGGCCTCCCGCGCTCGGCGGCCTCTTCGACCAGACAGCGGCGCTCGTCGAGCGTGCCCTTCGCCCGCTCTTTCGGGGGCGGTTCTCGCGTCGACCAGACGCGGCGATCACGGTCCTCCTCTTCGCCTCGAAGCGTTCGTACGACGACTATGTCGCTCTGCACTACGGTCCGCTCGGGGCGAACAAGTACGGCGTCTACCACCCTGCGACGCGCGAGATCGTGGCCGACGAGTCCGAGGGGCCGGAGCTCGTCCCGACAGTGACGCACGAGATCGTCCATCCGATCATCGAGGCCGACTTCCCGCATGCGCCGCTGTGGTTCAACGAGGCGGTCGCGTCGGTCTTCGAGGCGCCGGAATTCCCGCCCGACGGAGGCATTCGCGGCACGAAGCGCAACTGGCGACACCCGCAGCTCACGGCGACGCTCAGGTCGAAGAGCGGCCGCGAGAAGGTGCACCTGGGCGCGCTCTTCGGGATGGGGGGCGTGAAGTTCCTCGCGTGGTCGCCCGACGCCGGCGTCGACCTTGGCGAGAACCTCCTTCACTGCGCGATGGCTCGCGCGTTCGCGGTCTGGCTCGACGAGCAGGGGAAGCTGTGGCCGTTCTACCAGGCCTGGCGTGACGGCTTCGCCGCCGACCCGACGGGGCGGAAGGCGTTCCTCTCCGTGATGGGGGTGACGCCCGAGGCGGCCGACGCTGCCTGGCTCGCATGGGTGAAGTAGCCGCGATCCGCGCTCGCGCTCGCGCCGCGGCTGTGTAGAGTGCGGCCGCCCAGCGCTCGAGCTCCCGATGACCGCCGAAACCGACAAGCTGCTGCACCACGCCGACGTCCTCAAGGTCATTCTCGCCGTCCTCACGGTCTACGGGATGCGAGGGGAGGCGAAGAGGGACGGGAGTCAGGAGGTGCTGACGCGTGCGTTCGCGGCGAAGGGGAAGCGCCCGGAGACGGTCGAGGAGTGGAAACGGCTGATCCGGAAGGTCGCCAGCAGGTACGGCATCGACGAGCTGCGCAAGCGGAAGACCTGGGAGAAGCTGCATGTCGACGTGCCGGACCAGGCTGACGCGTATTCGTCGGCGGCGAACTACCGTCCTCGCTGGGACGAGAGGGACGCCCGCAAAGGGGTGGACCTCCTCTGGATGATGATGGACGAGGGGCTCCTGCCCAAGGACTTCGACGTCTTCCTCGACGGGATCAGCGCAGGGGTTTCACAGAGGGAGCTCGCGCTCGAGGCAGGGATGCCCGAGGAGCTCTACACCAAGCAGCAATGGCGGGGCCGCCAGCGCTTCATGGCCAAGCTGAGCGCGGTCGGCCTCGCCGGGCTGATGGTGGTCGGCGCGTTCTTCTTCGTATTCATCTATGTCGACCCGAACCGCATCGCGCACCACGGCACCGACGTGCTCGCGGACGCCGGCCCCCCTGGTCCCGGCGGGGGGCGCGAGCCGCTACCGCCGCAGGTGATGGTCGACACGCACAAGGCGGAGGTGGCGAAGCTGCGTGCGCAGATCGGCGAGGCCGCGAGCGCGAAGGACTGGAAGAAGTGCATGACGCTCTACGTCGCGCTGGACAGCATCGAGCCCGAAGACCCGACCGACCAGGTGAAGCGGGCGTGCGAGAACGGGCTCAGCGCGGACCTCATCGGAAAGGCGCGAGGCGACGCGGGCAAGACGCGTTCGCATCCCTGAGCCCTACCAGCCTCGGCTCGGCGCGCTCTCGAGCAGCGCCTTGTCCATTGCGGCTGTGTACGCCATCCTGGCTTTGATCACGCGTGGGTCACGCGCCACCGCGGGCTCGTCGTGGGTGGCCTCGTTGAGGCGAGTGCGGCAGAGGTCCCAGTCCTCCGTCGCGCACGCGGCGAGGCCCGCCTCGGTCGCCTCGACGACGAGCTTGTGCGCGTATGCCGCGTTGCGCGCGGCCTCGGCTTGCTCTCGCGACACGGGGTGCGGGTCGCCGCGATAGACGGGGGCGTAGATCGAGCGGACGGTGGCGACGACGTAGAGGGTGACGACGCCGAGCGCGGCGAGGCCGACGCTGCCGGATATCGCGAGAGCTGCAATTCGCGAACGTTTCATGGAGCGGCGCGATTCGGTCGCCAGAGCATGTGCGCTCGCGCCTCGGTTGCACGGTCCCGCCACTGCGCTCCGGGGTGCACGTCGGCGTTGTCCAAGTCGAACCGCTCGAGGCGTGCCATCGCCATTTCAGTCTAGGCGATCGACTGTCGAGCGGCGGGCCTTCTGTGTCGCTTCGAGGTGGCCTCGCGGAGCGGGTGACGGGCTCGCTGACGACCACGATCGCACTGTCGTGTTGATCGTTCCGGTGCCGCCTGGCTCCCACTCGTTCAAGGTGGAACTGCGGTCCGTAGAGGAGCGCCACCTCCGTGACCGCAGGACGGGGCGCCGGCGCGCGACTTGCCGTCGGCAACGTTTCGGCTAGTTTGCCCGCACGAATCTCGCCCCGAACGGCGGCAGGCCTCGGCGCAACCAACGTAACTGGGGCTCACTTGACGACCGACCAAACCACCGCACGCCTCGAACTCTCCCGGACGTCGGATGTCCATCTCGTCGCGAGCGGCCGCGCGGTCGTCGTGCTGCCATCTTCGTCGGCCTGGCGCAGCTCACGGAGCGTTGTACGGCCGTGGTCCGAGCTCGCGTCGAGGTCGCGCTCTCGGACGCTCGCGCCTGGTTCGAGGCGCGCACCACGAAGAGCGCCTAGGTAAGGAGCGGAAGATGGGTCTCGAAGGACAAGCGATCGGCTTCGGCGCGTTGCTGATGATCCTGGTAACCGCGCTTCTTGCGTCGATGGCGTGCAACGACCTCGACGCACGTGCGCGCCGGTTCGCGCTCATCTCCTTCGCCGCACATATCGTCTGCTCGTTCGGGCAGTGGTTTGTCATGCTGTTCTACTACGACGGAGGCGGGGGTGACTTTGCTGGATACCAAGCGTGGGGGGCGTTGCTCGCCAGGTTGATGGGGACCGACCCGGTCCGCTACCTCCCGGAGATCGTCAAGCTGGGACTCCACATGGAGGCGGCGCTGCCGTTCAATATTACCGGAGAGGGGACTTCGACCGCGACGATGTCCGCGATTGCGGGTGTTCTGATGACGTTCACGGGGCCGACGCTCATCAATATCTGCCTCGTAGCTGCGTTTTTCTCGTGGTTCGGGCAGGTCTGTCTGTACCGAGTCGCCCGCGAGGAGCTTCCAGAGGCGGATCATCTACCGGCGCTTGTCGGCATTTTGCTCGTCCCCTCTGTCTGCTTCTGGGGAGGTGGGTACACGAAGGAGTCCTTCGTTCTCGGCTTCTTCGGCATCCTCGTCCGCTCGGCCTCGCGAGCCCTGCGCCATTATCGCGCAAGCTCCTTTTTCGGGATCGCCGTCGGTGGCCTCGGGATCGCGATGCTCAAGCCATATACGCTGTTCGCGTTCATCGTGGCCGTCGCCGCGTTCATCTACGCCGTTCGCGCCAGGCGCGACGCCACTGATTTTCGCTTTCGCCCAGGATCTCTCCTGCTGGCTTTCACGATCGCTGTAGGCGGCCTCGTGGCGATGGGTCAGGTATTCCCGCAGTTCGCCGCAGGGAATGTCGCGGAGACCGTGGCGGTGAACCAGGAGAACTGGGCGGCGATGCATGAGACGGGCGATGCGGGCGGCTCCGCGGTCGACATCGGCGACGGCGGGGCGAGGTCGCTTCCGGCGCAGGTCGCCTTCGTCCCACTGGCGTTCATCAACTCTTTCTTTCGGCCGGCGCTGTTCGAGGCACGCGGGGCGCCGATGCTCGGAGCGGCGGTCGAGAGCACTCTTCTGACGATCGCGGTCCTCTCTCTGCTCGGGGCGGAAACGCGCAAGATGGCGATGCAGGCGATACTCCACACGCCCGTGCTCGTCTTCTCCGTCGTGTTTTGTGTCACCTTCGGCGTTGGCGTTGGCCTCGCGACGCCAAATCTCGGGACGCTCTCGCGCTACCGCGCACCGATGATGCCGTTTTACGTCACCGCCGTGCTGATCCTGCGCGAACGTAGCCGCGCGGCGAAACAAGTTGCCGCTCTGCGCCCGGCGCGCCTGGTGCGGCCGCTGAGGTCTCCGGCCGCCCGGCTCGAGGAACGCCCGGCCGGTTCGGCGTCGTCGGGGGCATGAGCGCCGAGCGCGGGTACTCCCGAGCTATCCCCGAGGCTGACGACGGCGCCACGATGGAACTCCGATTCATCAATCACGCCGGCCTCATCGTCTCCCACGGCGACGTCCGCCTCTTCGAAGACCCCTGGCTCGACGGTAGGGTCTTCAACAACGGCTGGCAGCTCATCTCGCGAACGCGGTTCCCCTACGAAGCCTTCGCCGACATCACGCATCTCTGGTTCTCGCACGAGCACCCCGATCACTTCAACCCGCCGACGCTCGCCCGCATAGCGCCCGAGCACCGCGCGCGCATCACCGTGCTCTTCCAGCGCACGCGCGACGGACGCGTGGTCAAGGCGTGCCGCAAGCTCGGCTTCAAGAGCGTCATCGAGATCGACCCTGCCGGATGGCTGCCAATCGGCGACGGAGTCGACGTGATGTGCGAGCGCTACGAGGAGGGTGACTCGTGGCTCGCGGTGCGGAGCGCGGGCGGTCAGACTGTGCTCAACACCAACGACTGCGGGATCCGCGATCCAGGCCGCGCGCGAGAGATCTTGCGTCGCGTCGGGCCGATCGACGTCCTCCTCTCCCAGTTCTCGTACGCATACTGGGCGGGGAACCCGGAGGACACCGAGCTCCGTCGCCATGTCGCCGAGGAGAAGCTCCTCGGGCTCGCGCGCCAGTGCGAGTGGTTTCGGCCGCGCCAGGTCGTCCCGATCGCGAGCTTCGCGTGGTTCTGCCACGAGGAGAACTTCTTCCTCAACGACGCGATCAACACGCCGCGACGCACGTTCGAGTACCTCCGTGCGCACGGCGCCGGCGCCGAGCCGGTCGTGCTGTACCCGGACGACGTGCTCGTGCCCGGGCGATCGCAATCGAGCGAGGACGCGCTCTCGCGCTATCAGGTGGACTACGAGCAGGTGCGTCATCCGACGGCGCTACTGAAGTCGACCCCCGTCACGCGTGACACGCTGCTCGCGGAGGCGCGCGCCTACGTCGAGAAGCTGCGGAGAAGTCCATGGGCGCGGCTGCTGCTGCGGCCGGCGCACGTGTATCTGTGGGATCTGCAGCGCGGCTATCGCCTCGACCTCCGCGGCATGACCGAGACCGACCGGCTCGAGCGAGACTGCGATGCGGCGCTGTCGGCGGAGTCGCTGCTGTACTGCTTCCGCTTCGCGTGGGGGCAGGACACGCTCGCCGTCAGCGGTCGACTCCACAAGCCGCGCGGGGCGAAGCGCTACGTGCTGTTCTACAACTACTTTCGCTTCGAGCAGCTGCGCAGCCGCGGGGTGGAGGTGAACGCCCGGTACCTCTCGGGCACGCTGCTGCGACACGTCGGTGCCCGGTTACGGCTGGCGCGCGCAAATACGCTCCAGTGACCACGCGGCGCGGCGCGGCTCGATGGAGGCCGCGGCTGTCAGCCGGAAGTGCTAGATCGCCATCTCATGTGCGGCGTTGCCGGGTTCCTCGACTTCGCCAGGACGATGACGGCGGACGCGCAGTCCGTCGTCTGCGGCCGGATGGCGGACGCGCTCGCCCATCGCGGGCCCGATGACCGCGGAGTGTGGACCGACCCCGCTGCCGGCGTCGCGCTCGGCCACAGGCGGCTCTCGATCATCGACGTCTCACCGCTGGGCCATCAGCCGATGGCGTCGGAATCTGGCAGGTATGTCGCCGTGTACAACGGCGAGATCTACAACTTCGCCGAGCTGAGGTCGCAGCTCTCCGGCCACAGCTTCCGCGGACACTCCGACACCGAGGTCATGCTCGCCGCGTTCGAAGAGTGGGGCGTCGAGGCGTCGCTCGCACGGTTCAACGGCATGTTCGCGATCGCGCTGTGGGACACGCGGGAGCGGGCGATGTGGCTCGCGCGAGATCGATTCGGTGAGAAACCGCTCTACTACGGCCTCGTCGGGCGCTCGCTCGTGTTCGGCTCCGAGCTGAAGGCGATACGCCCGTTCCCCGGGTTCAGCGGTGAGATCGAGCGAGGCGCGCTCACCCAGTTCCTCAGGTTCGGGTGCGTCCCCACCCAGAGCTGCATCGTTCGCGGCATGAAGAAGCTCCCGCCGGCGTCGTTCCTACGCGTCGCTGCGGAGGGCGACCTCGATCGCGCGCCGTCCGCGTACTGGAGCGTCGAAGAGGTGGCGAGCGAGGGGAGGGCACGGCCGTTTCGTGGCACCGACGACGAGGCCGCCTCGGAGCTCGACGGGATTTTGCAGCGGGCGGTCCATCTGCGCATGGTCGCCGACGTCCCTCTGGGCGCGTTCCTCTCGGGCGGGGTCGACTCGTCGACGGTCGTGGCGATGATGCAGGCGGGCTCGAGCCAGCGAGTGAAGACGTTCACCATCGGCTCCCCGGATGCGGCGCTCGACGAGGCCGACGTCGCGAAGCGCGTCGCGCAGCATCTCGGCACCGACCACACGGAGCTCTACGTCACGGCGCGAGAGGCGCAGGCCGTCATCCCTCGACTGCCGACGCTGTACGACGAGCCGTTCGCGGACTCGTCCCAGATCCCGACGTTCCTCGTGTCCCAGCTCGCGCGACGCCACGTCACGGTGGCGCTCTCGGGCGACGGTGGCGACGAGCTCTTCGGCGGCTACAACTGGTACTTCGGCGCCGAGGCGCGCTGGCGACGCCTCGCGGGGCTGTCGTCGCGGCTGCGGTCGACGGCCCGCGGCGTCGCGCCCCTCGGTCGTTTGTCGCAGGTCGACCGCGCGTTCTCTCGCGCCGTGCGGACGATGCCCCGAGGTCTGAGAGCTCGGTTGCCCGGCGACCTGCTCCCGCGCGTCGTGGCGACGCTCGCGGCGCGCGACACGAGTGAGGTCTTCCTCGGCTTCCACTCCGCATGGACCGCACCCGGGGCAGTCACGGGTGTGATCGAGCCAGCGCACGAAGTTTTTCAGAGGCGGCCACCCGAACTCGACGACTTCCTCGCGCGAATGATGTGCACCGACGCGCTCGCCTACTTGCCTGATGACATCCTGGTGAAGGTCGACCGCGCAGCGATGGGCGTGAGTCTCGAGACGCGGGTGCCTCTCCTCGACCCCGACGTCGCGCGCTTCGCCTGGTCGCTACCGAACCGTCTCAAGATCGGCGGCGGTAAGGGAAAGTTGCTGCTCCGCAAGGTGCTCGGTCGCCATGTCCCTGAAGCGCTGTGGACCGGACCGAAGAAGGGCTTCGTCATCCCCGTCGGCGCGTGGCTGCGCGGCCCGCTTCGCGACTGGGCGGAGACGTTGCTCTCGGAGAAACGATTACGCGGCGAGGGCTTCCTCGATCCTGCAGCCGTTCGGCGCAAGTGGGCCGAGCACCTCTCGGGCCTCCGCCACTCGGAGCTCGCGGTGTGGAACGTGCTGATGTTCCAGGCCTGGCTAGAAAAGTGGCGCGGCCCCGCTGCGAGCGGCTAGGTCTCCGTTCCGAGATGCGCCCGTTCCCCGTTCGTTTTCGAATGCTTGACGCTCGCACGGCAACAATCTGCGGGAGGCGCGCGTGAGAACCCTCTACATCTCCCACAACGGCATGACCGAGCCGCTCGGACAGGCGCAGGTGCTCCCGTACCTCGTGGGCCTGTCACGCCGTGGCGTGGGGGTGGAGATCGTATCCTTCGAGCGTGCCGGGACGACGACCGACGCCATCGAAGAGGTGCGCTCCCGGCTCGACCGGGAAGGCATCCGCTGGCAGCCGATGGTGCGGAGCCCGTCGCACAGTCTCGGCCGCAAGGTCTGGGAGACCAGCGCGGCCGTCCTTCGCGGCCTCGCGGCGGCGCTGCTCCGGAGGCCCGACATCGTGCACGCACGCAGCTATCTGCCCGGCGCCGCAGCCGACGTCATCGCGAAGCTGTCGCCCGGGGCTCGCCTGCTCTTCGACGTACGAGGGATGCTCGCGGACGAGGCGGCCGACGGCGGCTCGTGGCCGAGAGGCGGCGTTCGCTTCCGGCTGGTGAAGCAGTACGAGAGCTACCTGTTCGGTCACACGGCCGGCATGGTCGTGCTCACCGAGGCGCTCCGGACCATCCTCCGACGAGATGCGCTCGTCCCGGCTGCGACACCGATCGAGGTCATCCCGTGCTGCGTCGACGAGGAGCGCTTCCGCGTCGACCCGGAGGCGCGCGCACGGATGCGAGCGGAGCTGGGGCTCGGTGACCGTACCGTGGTCGTGTACTCCGGAACGCTCGGCTCCTGGTACAAGGCGAAGGAGATGGCGCGGTTCGTGGGGCTCTTGCGGGAACAGCGTCCGGACGCCGCGCTCCTCGTGCTGACGCACGCGGACTCGAGCGAGCTCGTCGAGGCGGCGCGTGCGGTCGGCCTGCGCGACGCCGACATCTTCGTGCGAAAGGTCGCTCCCAGAGAGATGCCTTCTGCGCTCGCGGCAGGGGACCTGGGCCTCTCGTTCATCCAGCCATGCTTCTCGAAGATCGGCTCGAGCCCCACGAAGGTCGCGGAGTACCTGGCCGCGGGTCTCTCCGTCGTCGTCAACGAACAGGTCGGAGATCAGGCGGAGCTGCTCGCGGACCCCGACGCCTGCGTGGTCCTTCCTTCCTTCGACGCGGACGCGCTTGCGCGCGGCGCGGCGCAGGCGGCGAAGTTGCTCGAGAGGCCGCAAGAGTTGCGCGCGGCCGCGGCGAGCCGTGTGGCGCGGGCGCGCTTCAGCCTCGCGGAGCTCGGGGTTCCTCGGTACCTGGCGCTGTACGAAACGCTCTGCGCGGCGCGCGCGACCAGCCACCGGACTCACGGAGCAACCTCATGACGGCTCACACGCTCCCGACGTACGTGGTGACCGGCGGGGCCGGATTCATCGGTTCGAGCTTCGTGCGCGGCGCGCTCGCGGGCGGCCGAGTCCGCGTCGTCACGCTCGACAAGCTCACCTATGCCGGGAACCTCGCGAACCTTCGCACCGTCCTCGATGACGAGCGCCATGTGTTCGTCGAGGGAGACATCTGCGACCGCGACCTCGTCAAGCGCGTCTTCGAGGAGCACCGTCCGCGCGCCGTCGTTCACTTCGCGGCCGAGTCGCACGTGGACCGATCGATCGACGGCCCTCGTGACTTCATCGCGACGAACCTCGTCGGCACGTTCGAGCTCCTCGAGGCTGCCCGCCACCTCCACGCGGCTCTCTCGCCGGCGGACGCCGCGGCGTTTCGCTTCCTTCACGTCTCGACCGACGAGGTCTTCGGCTCCCTCGGGGACTCCGGTGCGTTCTCCGAGACCTCCCCGTACGCCCCCAACTCGCCGTACGCCGCGACCAAGGCTGGCTCCGACCAGCTCGTTCGCGCTTACCACCACACCTACAAGCTCCCGACCGTCACGACGAACTGCTCCAACAACTTCGGGCCGTTCCAGTTCCCCGAGAAGCTGATCCCGCTGATGGTGATGAACGCGCTCGAAGGGAAGCCGCTCCCCGTCTACGGCGACGGGCAGAACGTGCGCGACTGGCTCTTCGTGGAGGACCACTGCGACGCGATCCAGCTGGCGATCGATCGCGGGGCACCGGGCGAGACCTACGTCATCGGCGGCAGCAACGAGCGCAAGAACCTCGATCTCGTGACGACGCTCTGCGAGATCCTGGACTCGGCGGTTCCTCCCGCGAACAACCCGGTGCTCGCAGGCGCCGGGAAGACCCTGCGATCGTACCGGGAGCTTCTCACGTTCGTGGCCGACCGCCCGGGTCACGACCGTCGCTACGCCATCGACGCGTCGAGGACGCGCCGTGAGCTCGGCTGGACGCCGCGCCACACGTTCGAGCAGGGGATGGAGAAGACGGTGCGCTGGTACCTCGAGAACAGAGCGTGGTGCGACGCGATCACGTCGGGAGTGTATCGTCGGGAGCGCCTCGGCCTCTCGCCCAGGACCGGAGGTGGCACTTGAAGGGCCTCGTTCTCGCAGGCGGTGCAGGCACGCGGCTCCGCCCGCTCACGTACACCGGCGCAAAGCAGCTCGTTCCTGTCGCCAACCGCCCGATCCTCTTCTACGTCCTCGACAACCTGGCGGCCGCGGGCATCCTCGACATCGGGGTCATCATCTCCCCGGAGACGGGCGCCGAGGTCCGTGCCGCCCTCGGCGACGGCTCGGCGTGGGGCGCGCGAATCGAGTACATCGTCCAGGATCGCCCTGCCGGCCTCGCGCACGCCGTCCTCACGGCGCGCTCGTACCTGGCGGGGTCGAACATCTGCATGTTCCTGGGGGACAACCTCATCGGGACGCAGATCCGCGACGCCGTCACGACGTTCGAGGCGAGCTCGGAGTTCGCCGCGTCGGTGATGCTCAAGGAGGTCCCGAACCCGTCGCAGTTCGGGGTGGCGGAGGTCGACGACCGCGGCAACGTCGTCCGCCTCGTCGAGAAGCCGAAGGAGCCGCGGAGCAACCTGGCGCTGGTCGGCATCTACCTGTTCCGCCCGCAGATCTTCGCCGCCATCGAGCGCCTGAAGCCGTCGGCGCGCGGGGAGCTCGAGATCACCGACGCGATCTCTCTGCTGATCGAGATGGGGGGGAAGGTCCGCTTCGAGCGGGTGACGTCATGGTGGCTCGATACAGGAAAGAAGGACGACCTCCTGCTCGCGAACGACACCGTCCTCGACGACCGGGCGGTGCACGACATCCGCGGATCGGTCGACACGGAGAGCACGCTCTCGGGCCGCGTCCAGCTGGCCGAGGGGGCGTCGGTGGTTCGCTCGACGATCCGGGGACCGGTCGTGATCGGGAAGGGCGCGCAGATCATCGACGCGCGCATCGGGCCGTTCACGAGCATCGGCGACGGCGTGGTGATCGAGCGCTCGTCGGTCGAGCACTCGGTCATCCTCGAGCGCAGCCGCATCATCGACATCCGGCGCCTGGAGGACTCGCTCATCGGCAGGCGTGTGCTGGTGCATCCGGGGCTGACCGCCCACGGGTCGCTCTCGCTCCTCGTCGGCGACGATTGCAAGATCGAGCTCACCCGGCTCTGACGGAGCCTCGACAGCGTATTAATCTACCTTCATGAAGGGCATACTTCGATGACCACGCTGATCACCGGAGCCGGATATCTCGGCCACCGCTTCGCCGCTGCGCTCACGGACTCCGTGCTGTCACGGGTCGACATCTCGGATCGCGCTGCCGTGGCGGAGTCGCTCGACAGCCACCGGCCGGCCGCGGTCGTGAACTGCGCAGGGAAGACCGGCCGACCGAACGTCGACTGGTGCGAGACCCACCAGGAGGCGACGTACCGCGCCAACGTGACGGGCGCGCTCATCCTCGCCGAGGAGTGCCGCAAGCGGAGCGTCTACCTCCTCCATATGGGGTCCGGATGCATCTTCTACGGGCCGTCCCCCGAGGCTGGCGGCTGGCGAGAGGACGACGCCGCCAACCCGACGGCGTTCTACTCCCGCACCAAGTATGCCGCGGACCTCGTGCTTTCGCGGCTGCCCGGCGTCGGCGTCGCTCGTCTGCGGATGCCCATCGACGATCACCCCGACGCGCGGAACCTCATCACGAAGCTCGCCGCTTACCGCGAGGTGATCGACGTCGAGAACTCCGTCACGGTCGTGTCGGACCTCATCGAGGTCACGCGCGCGCTCCTGGCGAAGCGGGGCGAGGGTGTCTTCCACGTGACCAACCCAGGGACGATGCGGCACCGGGAGCTCCTGGCGCTCTACCGCGAGCTCGTGGACCCCTCGCACACCTCGACGCTCATCGGGGAACGCGAGCTCGTGGAGCGCGGGCTTGCGGCGAAGGCGCGCTCGAACTGCGTGCTCTCGAGCACCCGCCTAGGGGAGCTGGGGATCACCATGCGGCCGATCGACGTCGCGCTCAGGGATGCAGTGACGCGGTACGCCGCGGCCGCAGGAAGCGCCCGATGACGCCTCGCGCCGTGGTAGACCGGATGCTGTGAGCCGCAGGCCGCGCATCTTGTTCCTCTGCCAGTACCCCCATGGCGGGTCACCTGGGCAGCGCTTTCGCTTCGAGCAGTACCTGCCGATCCTCGAAGCGCACGGGTTCGAGGTACGCCAGGAGCCGTTCCTCGACGCGGCTACGACCCGCATCATTCACCAGCCGGGCCACACCGCCCGCAAGGTCAACGGAGTTCTACAAGGGTTCGTAAGACGGCTCGCGCTCCTCCGTGAGGCGCGCGACTTCGACTTCGTCTTCGTCCACCTCGAGGCCGCGCCCATCGGCCCGCCGCTCATCGAGGCTGCGCTGTTCGCGATGGGGAAAAAGGTCATCTACGACATCGACGATCTCATCTTCGTCGCGCGGACTCAGCGCGAGAACCGTCTCGCGGCGCCGCTGCGCTGGCGATCGAAGGTCGCCTGGACCGCGAAGCACGCGCAGCGAGTCGTCGGCGTGAACCCGTTCCTCGTCGAGTGGGCACGACAGCACAACCCGGACGTGCGGCTCATCCCGACGACGATTGACCCGTCGCGCCATCGCCCACCGCCGGAGCGGTCCCCTACGAAGGTCGTCACGCTCGGCTGGACGGGGACGCGCACGACCGCTCCGTATCTCGACGTCGTTCGCGAGGCCCTCGGTGAGCTCGATCGCACTCACGAGTTCGCGCTGCGCGTCGTCTGCGATCGTGACCCGGGCTTCATGCTCAAGCGTTACGAGTTCATTCGCTGGGCCGAGAAGACCGAGATCGAGGATCTCTGGCCCATCGACATCGGCCTCATGCCCGTTCCGGACGACGGGTTCTCGAAGGGCAAGGTCGGCTTCAAGGCGATCCAGTTCTCCGCGCTCGAGATCCCGTCGGTCGTGTCCGACGTGGGCTCGGGTCGCGAGGTCGTGGAGGACGGCGTGACCGGGCTCGTCGTGAAGAACACGACCGAAGCGTGGGTGACCGCCCTCCGGCGGCTGCTCGACGCGCCAGAGGAGCGGCGACGCCTAGGGCAGTGCGCGCGCGAGCGGATCCTCGCGACGTACTCGATACCGGCTCAGACCAAGAGCTACCTGTCGCTCTTTCAGGATGAAGGGATGACCTCGTGAAGATCGATAGCGCAACGAAGGTGTACATCGCGGGCTGCGGCGGGATGCTCGGCGCTGCCGTGTATCGTCAGTTCTCGTCGGTCGCCACCGTGCGCGCGACGGACATCGACGTGAACGAGCCGTGGCTGTCGTATGCGGATGTCCGGGACCTCAAGGCGATGAGGGAAGACATCGTCGCGTTCGCGCCCGACCTCGTCATCAACCTCGCAGCGCTCACCGACCTCGAGCTGTGCGAGCGCGAGCCAGACAACGCATGGCTGACGAACGCGCTCGGAGCCGAGAACGTCGGGCTCGTCGCGAACCAGGTCGGCGTCCCGTACGTCTACATCTCGACGGCCGGGATTTTCGGCGGCGAAAAGGACGTGTTCAACGATTTCGACGCCCCGAACCCGCTCGCGATCTACGCGAAGAGCAAGGCGTACGGAGAGAACTGGGTCCTTCGCAGCGTGCCACGGCACTTCGTGTTCCGTGCCGGCTGGATGATGGGCGGAGGCCCGAAGAAGGACAAGAAGTTCATCAACAAGATCTACAAGCAGATCCACGCGGGCGCGAAGGAGCTCTTCGTCGTCGACGACAAGCTCGGGACGCCGACGTACACGGTCGACTTCGCGCGTGGCATCCAGGAGATGGTCGTCTCGGACGAGTACGGCCTCTACAATCAGGTCTGCGGCGGGTCGGGCAGCCGCTACGACGTCGCGGTCGCGTTCATCGAGATGCTCGGCTGCGCCGATCGCGTGAAGGTGACCCGCGTCTCGTCGGACCACTTCAAGGCCGACTACTACGCCCCGAGGCCTGCGAGCGAGAAGCTCGTGAACATGAAGCTGGACGCTCGCGGACGGAACGTCATGCGCGACTGGCGCGTCTGCCTCGCCGAGTATGCGGCGGTGTACCGCGACGATCTTCGTGCGTCGCGCTGACGGCGTGACCTCCCGGCGAGTCATCCTCCTCGTCAACACGGACGCGTTCTTCGTCTCACACCGACTCGCGCTCGGATGCATGCTGCGCGACGCCGGCTACGAGGTCGTCGTGGCGGCGAGCGAGTCGGGTGCGCGTCGTACGATCGAGCGGGAGGGGCTCCGCTTCGTGCCGATGCCTTTCGAGCCAGGCGGTCGATCGCCAGTGACCGAGGCGCGCACGATCGCGGCGATTCGTGAGCTCTACTCGAGGGAGCGACCAGACATCGTCCACCACGTCACGATCAAGCCCGTGCTCTACGGCTCTGTCGTCGCCCGGGCGCTGCGAGTGCCTGCGATCGTGAACGCGGTCAGCGGGCTCGGTTACGTGTTCATCGACCGAGCAGAGCCAAGCGTGCGTCACCGCGCGCTGCAGCGGGGTGTGCTCGCGGCGTATCGAATCGCCCTCGGTGCGCGGCGCTCGCGCACAATCTTCCAGAATCCGGACGACCGGGACATGTTCGTCGCGCGCGGACTCGTGCGACGAGAGCGCACCGCGCTCATCCCTGGCTCCGGCGTCGACCTCTCGCGTTTCGTCAGCACTCCGCTGCCGGAGGGGGCTCCCGTCGTCGTCCTGCCCGCGCGGATGCTGTGGGACAAGGGCGTCGGTGAGCTCGTCGAGGCCGCCAGACAGCTGCGTGCGAAGCACCCGACCGCGAGGTTCCTGCTCGCGGGCGGTGCGGGAAGCCAGAACCCGGCGGTCGTCGAAGAGAAGCAGCTGCTGGCGTGGCAGCGCGAGGGGGTGATCGAGTGGATCGGGCATCAGACCGACATGCCCGGCCTGTTCTCGCGCGCGCACCTCGTCGTGCTCCCGTCGTATCGCGAGGGCTCCCCGCTCGCGCTCGCAGAGGCTGCGGCGAGCGGGCGCGCGGCCATCACGACCGACGTCCCGGGCTGCCGCGACGTCGTCCGTGACGGCGAGACGGGATGGCTCGTACCCGCTCGCGACGCGGGGGCGCTCGCACGAGCGATCGACGTCGCGCTGTCGGACCGCGTCGAGCTGCAGCGTCGCGGAAAGAACGCGCGTGCGCAGGCGGAGGAGCGCTTTTCGATCGAAGCGATCCTCCGGGCGACGCGCGACGTCTACGCCGGTCTCTTCGCCGACGAGTGAGCGACGACCGGGTCGTGTTGCTTCGACCTGTAGAGCACGACGGGCCCGAGGAGACCGCCGGTGCCGATCTCGTTGATGTTCTTCCGCGTGCAAAGGATGGCCACGTGGTTCACGGACCCAGGCGTCACGGCGTGGGAGACATCGAACGATGCGGGGGTCGAGAATCCCTCGAACTCGGGTTTGGTCGCGCCGTCCTCCATGTACGGAACGTGGATGCCGTTGACGAACACCTTCGTGCTCCCGTCGGTCGCGGCGAACCAGAGGTAGGTCGTCCCGCTCGGCCCCGCCGGGAGGTGGACCTCCGCGCGGTACCACATCGACTTGAAGTAGTCGTGATGGCCGAGGCTCGACCAGGTCTCCTCGCAGACGTCCGTCGACTTCCACGACCGGTCGTCGAAGTCCGGGCGTGCCCAGCCGCGGCGCTCGCCGTCGAGGTCGGGATCGATCTCCCACCGGAAGTGACGGATCGGTGAGGGCGTGAGGATCTCGAAGTCTCGCGAGATCGACGATGCGTCCTCGTACGTGCGCTGGAAGAACTGCTTGAAGAACGCCCCGCCCACCGTGTCTCTGGACCACTTCGGTGCCGAGAAGCAGTGCTGGTCACCGTACTGGGCAGCGAGCTCCACGACCCGACGACGCCAGCGTCCCGCGTCGCGCCCCAGGTCGTGGAAGGCGCCGTTCGCGAGATCGAAGCGCATCTTCATGAAGCGCTCGAAGAGGTCGAACGAGTCGTGCGCGAGCTGCACGCGTCGCGTCTCCATGTCCGTGACGCACGCGCCGCGCCCGGCATCGAGCAGGCCCCTCGCGCGCTTCAGGCGCTCGGGCGTCCATCGGCGCTGGTAGCTGAACGCGCAGCCGGCATATTCGGGCGTCTTCACCCAGACGTCGTCGACGAACTTCCAGTACGCCGCCATCGGCTGGGCCGCGTGGCCGTAGAAGAGGGCGTGGATCTCGTCGATGATCTCTCGCGGCCGCAGCTCGGCGTTCCACGCGAGGCGGTTCGCCAGGTAGAGCGCCTGCATGTGCGTCTCGAAGTTCGGCAGCGTCTCCGGTTGCCAGAAGCGACACCCGTTCGCGAGTATGAACGGGACGTCGAACGACCACTTCGCGAGCATCGGCTGCGGGGCGGTGGGCTCGGCGAGGTTGTATCCGTACGCGTAGAACGAGGTCTGACGCGCGGCCTTGCCCCAGCCGACGATGAGCGAGCGGAGCGCGCGATTGCCCGGGACCGCGTCGTCGTCCATCGGGTGAAAGCGGCTGTACATGATGGGCGCGATCGATGGGACCAGGCTCGGGTGCACAGTCTCGCGCACGGGCGCGCGCGTGAACTGGACGTACGCGAGCACGCCCAGGAGCACGTCGGGAGCCTGCGTGCTTACCCGCGTCGCGATGCGGTTGCACATCACGAGGAGCCGATCCGTGAGCGAGACGTCGTTCACCTCGGGGTCGAAGTCGCCTGCGTCGAGAGCCTTGTCGTCCTTCGATTGATCGAAGTCGTAGCCGTCGTTCGGGGAGAGCGAATAGGAAGGGACGGGGTCTCGGGCGAAGCGCGCGAGGATCGTCTCCGCGACGTGCGCGGCGAATCCAGCGTCGCTCCACTTGATGCGTCCGGGAACAGGTTTGCCGCCGGATTGGGCGGTCCACTCGGGATGCCTGACGTGGTCGTCCGTCGACGCATAGAGTTCAAGACACTGCTGGATGTCGAGCACCACGCCACCGTGCCGGTTGCGGCGTCTGTAGTCGTCGTCCGCGTACCATAGGCCGCGATAGGTCGTGCTGGGCGCCGACGAGAAGTCGACGTGCGCCAGAGTGATCGTTGGCAGCGACGGCAGGACCTCCCCCATCTCGCTTGGTATGAACCAGCGGCAGCCGAGGCGATCGAGCAGCTCGTAGATGGCGTAGCTCGTGGAGAGGTCGCTCTCACCGAGCAGGCCGACGCCGGCCGCAGAGACGACGAGCCGAAAGCCTTGCCGGAACGGGGCACTGACCGTCGGCGCTCCGAACGTCTCGCGCGCGAGGTCACCGATCAAGATCGGCACGCGCTCGTCGCCGAGCGCCGGACGCCCGGCGACGATCGCGACCCGGCCGCCCGAGATCTCCTGGAGCGTTCGTGAGAGATCGAGCACGGAGTCTCGCAGTCGCTGGCGCTGTTTCTCCGCCTCGAACGCCTTGCTCGTCGAGGTCTTCACGGTCTGTCTTGACATGACACTCGCGGCGACGAATATCGCGGCGATCGCGCGCCCGTCCTTGACGAGCGTGACGCCCGACGTCGCCCCAGCGGGCGCCACGGCGGTCGCGGGACGCGTCGCTGGCGCGCAGGCAGCAACCGCCGCCCAGACCAGGTGACGAAGCGTCTCACGTCGGCTAACAGCTCGCATGATTCACTACGCTTGATTGTCGAGCTGCGTCCTCGAGTCAGCTCTCGAGCGCGGATACCGCGCGCATCATCGAGGCCGGCTTCTGTACGTGAAGGCGGACGAGCGCGGTCTCGACGCTGTCGGCGGCGACCTGGAGCAGCACCTCGACCTGGGGTGACAGGTCTTGCTCGTCCGCAAGGCACCCGAACCGCAGCAGCCCTTCGTCACCGCCCGGGAAGACGCGCACGGCGAACTCCGACTCGACCAGCTTGCCTTCTCGTCGCGCGTTGCGGTCGCTCGGCTCCCATCGCCATAGCGGCGCTGCCTCGTTCGCGGCGACGTACTCTGCATACGCAAAGTGGCCGTCGTCCAGCACTCGCTCGAGCGCCGCCCACACGGACGCAGGCGTCTGGCTGCTCGAGACGGACACGAGGAGCTGCGGGAGAGCGCGCCGGAGCGCGTTCGTCGGCGCCGAGAGCAGGTGAGCGCGCTGCGCGCGCTTGATCAGCGCCATCTCGAAGATGCCTGCAAACTTCGAGATGCCCACGATGGTGATCACCGCGCCCGCGAGCGCTGCGCCGACCTGCCAGTCCTTCCCGAACGCTGCGGCGACGGCGGCAAGGCACAAGAGGACGCTCGTCCCGTACATGATGAGCACGGCGCGGCGGTGGGTGAGGCCCAGGTCAATCAGCCGATGGTGGATATGGCCGCGGTCCGCCGAGAAGATCGGGCGCCTTGAGAGAAACCTCCGCACCATGGCGAAGATCGTGTCGGTCATCGGCAGCCCGAGCGCGATCACCGGCACCAGCAGCGACACGAGGGTCGACTCCTTCTGTCGACCCGACAGCAGCGCGCTCGCGCCGAGCGCGTAGCCGAGGAACATGCTCCCGGTGTCGCCCAGGAAGATCGTCGCCGGGTTGAAGTTGTAGAAGAGGAAGCCGAGCGTCGCGCCGCCGAGCGCCGCGTTCAGCAGGCTCGCGACGGGGTTGTCGCTGACGAACGCGACGATCGTGTTCGTGATCGCGGCGAAGAGGACGACGCCGCCGGCAAGCCCGTCGAGGCCGTCGATCAAGTTGATCGCGTTGATGAAGGCGAGCAGCCAGGTCGTTGTCGCCAGGTAGGACGCGAGCGGGCCGAGGTGGAGCGCACCGAGCAGTGGCAGGTCTAACGACTCGACGCGGGCGCCTCCCCACCACGCGATCGATGCGGCGATGATCTGCGCGGCGAGCTTTCGCTTCGCGCCCACGGACTTCACGTCGTCGACGGCGCCGACGACGGCAATGAACACGCCTCCGAACAGGAAGGTGATGACCGACTCGTGCTGCGAAGGCGAAAGACCTGTGCGCCCCGTCGCGAGCCCCCCTACGATGGCCGCAACGTACGCAACGAGGACCGCGATGCCGCCCATTCGCGGCGTCGCGGCCGCGTGGACCCGTCGACCGCCAGGTGCGTCCACCGCGCCGAGCGCACGTGCCAGCGGTCGGACGGCGGGAGTGGTCGCGGCCGAGATCGCGAGCGCGACGAGTGCGGTGAGGAGGGCGAGTATCACGTGGGCCGAACTGGTCTGTTGCCTGCGGTGGGGTGCGCGTTCAGGCGAGTCTCGAGCGCGGGACTATAGTGCAAGTCAGCTGCTCCGCGAGTGGCATCCCACCCGACACGCGACCGTCGCTCAGGCGCTCCAGGCCTGAAACATCAGCACCGGCCACAGGTGGTTCTGCCAGTTGGCGCGCCCAGACAGATGCTCGGCCCACCGTCGCCGGATCGGCTCGGGGTGGAAGTACCCCTCGCGGCGGAGACGCGCGGCGTCCAGGAGGCTCTCGGCCCAGTCACGCAGCGGGCCGCGGAGCCAGGAGTCGATGGGCACGGCGAAGCCCATCTTTGGGCGCTCGAAGAGCTCCCGTGGAACGTATCTCGCGAGCACGTCGCGGAGGATGCGCTTGCCGTGCCCTTGCCGGATCTTCAGGCGGTGCGGGAGCGACCACGCGAAGCGGGCGAGCTCCGCGTCGAGCAGCGGCACACGCGTTTCCAGCGAGACGCCCATCGCGGCGCGGTCGACCTTCACAAGGATATCGTCGGGCAGATAGGTCATCGCGTCGGCGCACATCATGCGGTCGACGAAGTCGTCGAGCGCAGGGACGGACACGGCGCTAGCAGAGCTGGAGCCAAGCACGAGCTCGGACGGATCGTTCCAGGTCGCCGCGAGACGCAAGTAGAGGTCGTCCGCAGAGGTCGCGGGGAGCACCTGAGCGAGCTTGTGCAGCTTGTCGCCGGGTGTGCGCTGGCGGAGGCGCGCGGGCAGGGCAGGGGCCATCACGGCGAACACCTGGTCGACGCGTGCGGGGTTCGCCATGCGCGCGCAACTGGCTAGGACCCGTCGCGCGACCTGCGGGACGGGGCCGAGGCGCCGCCAGACCGTGGGCGCCCAGACGTAGCGGTTGTAGCCACCAAAGAGCTCGTCGCCGCCGTCTCCGGAGAGCGCGACGGTCACGTGCGCTCGCGCGAGCTCGGCCACGAGAAACGTCGGGATCTGAGAGGAGTCCGCGAACGGCTCGTCGTAGAGCGAAGGGAGCCGCGGGATGACCGCCTGGGCTTCGCGCGCCGTGACGTAGAGCTCCGTGTGGTCGGTGCCAAGGTGCGCCGCCACGACACGTGCGGACGCAGCCTCGTCGAACGCAGCCTCCTCGAAGCCGATGGAGAAGGTTCGCACCTTGTTCGTCTCCGCCGCCTGCATCATCGCGACGACCGTCGACGAGTCGATGCCTCCAGAGAGGAACGCGCCGAGAGGCACGTCAGAGACCATTCGCTGCTGGACCGTTCGCCGGAGGAGCTCGTCGAGGTCGTTCAGCGCCTCGTCGTCGGTGCCGGCGTACGGTTGCGCGATGCCTTCACGAGCGATCGTCTCGTAACTCCAGTAGGTCGACGGCGCGTCTCTGGTTACGTCGGTCTCGCTCGCGATCCGCAAGTAGCTCGCGGCCGGGAGCTTGCGCACGCCCTGGAAGATGGAGCGGGGGGCGGGTACGTAGCCGAAGCGCATCATCTGGCCGAGCGACGCGCGGTCGACGTCGGCGCGAAACCCAGGGTACGCACGGAGCGCCTTCAGCTCGGATCCGAACACGATCGCTCGCCCGACTCGACCGTAATACAGCGGCTTCTCGCCGAATCGATCGCGCGCGAGCCACAGCACACGGTCATGCGTGTCCCAGACCGCGAGCGCGAACATTCCGTTGAAACGGGCGAGCGCCGCCGGGATCCCCCACGCTTCGAACGCGGCGACGATGACCTCCGTGTCCGACCGACCGCGAAACGGGTAGTCGGCCAGCTCCCGACGGAGGTCGCCGAAGTTGTAGACCTCACCGTTGTACGTGATCACGTAGCGACCCGACGCGGAGGTCATGGGCTGGTGCCCGAGCGGCGACAGGTCGACGACCGAGAGCCGCCGGTGCCCGAGGGCGATGCCTGACGCTGCGTCGGTCCACACGCCGCGGTCGTCAGGGCCGCGGTGCGCGAGCGCGTCGGCCATGGCGCCACACACGGCAGCGCGAGCGTCGTCCGTCAATGTGTGACCGAAGTCCTGGAAGCCCGCCAAGCCGCACATGGCGCTGGGGTAGCACGGATCACGGCGCTCGCGAGCCGCCGCGAGCCCTCGCCGTGCGTGTTGAATGCATGGCTCATGAGACGCACCGCATGCTCCGGTGTTGACGGCGCGCGAGCTTCCCGCGAGAAGAATCCCAGCATGAAGAACGCAGATCACGCGACCGTCGAGGGCTTCGGTCAGGAGTGGGCGAGGTTCGATCAGTCGACGCTCTCCGAGGTCGACGCGCGCCGCGTCTTCGAGGAGTACTTCTCGCTGTTCCCGTGGGCCGCGCTCCCGGCGGGCGCTGTCGGTTTCGACCTAGGGTGCGGCAGCGGTCGGTGGGCGCGGCTCGCGGCTCCGCGTGTCGGCCTGCTCCACTGCATCGACGCGAGCGACGAGGCGCTCGGCGTCGCCCGAAGGAACCTCGCTTCGCTCACGAACGTCCAGTTCCACCACGCGAGCGTCGACCAGCTCCCGCTCGCAGACGGCTCGATGGACTTCGGGTACTCGCTCGGCGTGCTGCACCACGTGCCCGACACGCAGGCCGGCATCGACGCGTGCGTCGCAAAGCTCAAGTCGGGCGCGCCCTTCCTCGTTTATCTCTATTACGCGTTCGACAACCGCCCCCCGTGGTTTCGCGCGCTGTGGAAGGCCACGGACGTCGCGCGTCGGGTCATCTCGCGGCTGCCGCATCGGCAGAAGAACCTGGTGAGCGACGCCATCGCGCTCGGCGTCTACCTCCCCCTCGCGAGGACGGCGGCCGGCCTCGCACGCGTAGGGGTCGACGTGAGCTCGTTCCCTCTTTCGGCCTACCGCGACCGCTCGTTCTACGTGATGCGGACGGACGCGCTCGATCGCTTCGGCACCCAGCTCGAGCAGCGGTTCACGGCAGAGCAGGTGAGGCAGATGATGACGCGCGCGGGGCTGCGCGACGTCGTCGTCGCGGACACAGGCCCGTTCTGGACGTCGGTCGGCGTGAAAGCGTAGCGACCCCTCGTTGACCGACATCAATCGCGGCGGTAGACCAGACGCCGATGTCGCACCTCCACCCCGCGCTGGGGGCTCTCGCTCTCGCATGTGCCGTCACAGCGCTCGTCCCGGCCTGCGGGAGCGCAGCGACTGCGGTCCCGTTCGATGCCGGGATCGACGCCGATCTCCACCTCACCTCAGTGCCGCCAGTCGAGGCCGGTCCCGACGTCGTGTCGTATCCCGTGTATACGCCCGCGGCGCCCGTTGCGCCCGTCACGCACACCTCGCCCGCGCCATCCACAGGCCCGTACCCGATCGTGCTGATGCACGGCATGGGCGGCTTCAACTCGCTGGCGAACCTGCCGCTCACGATCAGCTACTTCAACGGCGTCCAGGCCGACCTCAAGGCGCACGGCGAGCCCGAGGTCTTCGTCACGATCGCCCCTCCCTACGACACCAGCGAGGTCCGCGCGACCGCCCTCGCGCCCCAGCTCGAACAGATTCTGCAGCAGACGGGTGCGAAGAAGCTCAACCTGATCGGTCACAGCCAGGGTGGCATGGACGCGCGGGTGCTGGTGAGCCCCGCCGGCCTCGACTACGCGGGCAAGGTCGCCTCCGTGACCACGATCGCGACCCCGCACCGCGGGACGAAGGTGGCGGACGCCGCGCTCGGCCTCGTCTCGGGGCCGGTCGGGAGCGACGTGACCGACGGTTTCCTGAGCCTGCTCGAGAAGGGCGTCTACTCCATCAGCACGGCCCCGAACATCTCCGGCCAGGCGACGGAGCTCACGACGAGCTACATGGCGAACACGTTCAACCCGAAGTACACCGACGCGCCGGGCGTCGTGTACGCAAGCTACGCCGGGCGAAGCAACCTCGAGAGCGGCACGGGCGACTGCGACGACGGCGTCTACGCGAACCAGCCGCGATCACTCGACATCGCGCAGCCCCCGCTCGGCGTCACCGCGTCGTACCTCCAGGTCGAGGGGGAGACGAGCGACGGTCTCGTTCCGGTGTCGAGCGCGAAGTGGGGCACTTTCATGGAGTGCGTGCCCGCCGACCACCTGAAGGAGTGCGGGATGATCGACCAGAACGGGCCGGACGCCGTTTCGGGGTTCGACCATCTGGTGTTCTTCCGTGCGGTCGTCGCGAGGCTGCGGGCGCAGGGGCTGTAAGCGGCTCGGCGCACACGAACTACGGAGCCTTGATTGTAAAGGACACGCGGCGCACCGAAGGGTGAAGTCGGTGACACGCGTTCCGCACCGCGGTAACTATGCGAGGCTCAAGTGAAGGTTGACCCGTCAGCGCCAGCGCAACCAGGTCACCGTTCGACCGGGATCGATCTCCTCCGTGGCGTCGCCATCCTCATCGTGATGCTCGCGCATCTGCCGTTCTCCGTCCCACCCGCAGTCTCCCCGGAGCTGGTGTACCCGCCGCCGGCGATCGCTCGCGTCATGGCGCTCGGTCACTACGGTGTGCAGCTCTTCCTCGTCATCTCCGGGTACTGCATTCACATGCGCTGGGCTCGGTCTGGCGACCCTGCGCAGCGGCTCGAGTTCTTCGCATTCTGGCGACGTCGCCTCACACGCCTCTATCCGCCGTTTCTTCTGGTCCTCGTGCTCTCGATCGCCACCGTGATCGTCGGCCATCAGGTCGGTCCAGGCTCCGCCATCTCGTGGTCGCGACTGGGCGTCGATGTCACGAGCCTGCTGCTGCTCGTCCAGAACGCGAGCGACGCAAGCGCGCACGTCGGCAACCCGCCGCTCTGGTCGCTGGCCCTCGAGGAGCACCTGTACCTACTCTACTTTCCGCTCCTCTTTCTGCGTCGCACGCGTGGATGGGCCACGGCCCTTTTCGTGTCGTTCGCAACGTTCTGCGGCTGGCTGGCGCTCGGTAGGAGCCTTCACCTCGAGACCAGCTGGCCCCAGTCGGGAAACATGGCGTTTGGTTACTGGTTCTGCTGGGCGCTCGGAGCTCTGGCCGCCGAGGGACACGTCAAGCTCGTGCGGCTCCCTAGCGCGTATTTCTGCGTCGCCCTGTTCGCTGGGGGCCTCATCGTCGCGTCGCGCGTCGACGGTCCTGTGCGAGACTTCGTGACCACGACATCGTTCTTTGCGCTCGTCGTGGCCGTGACGCGGTTCGAGGAGTCCGGCGGTCTGGCGCGGCTCCCCGGTGCGAAGGCACTCGCCGCGCTCGGGACCATGAGCTACGGCGTGTACCTCGTACACAACCCCGTCTTCATCGTCGTCAAGCGCTTGCTCGTCGCCATCGGCCTCCCGGCGCCGGTCGTGCTCGTGCTGCGGTTCGCGTCGGGCGTCATGGCTGGGTACTTGCTTTATCGGATGGTCGAGAGCCCGTTTCAGCGACGATCCCAGCTGGTGCCTGTGCGCTTCGTTCGCGATCGAGCGAGCTCGCAGGTGGTGGCCCGTGCGGGCGCGCCCTGAGGAGTCACTGTACTGTCCGGCGAGACCGCACGTGCGTAGTTGCTCACCGTCTCGGCGGCCGCGGCGCCCTCGGTGGAGGCGGCGCCGCGTTCCGCGGGTCGTCGGGCCAGAGGTGGCGCGGGTACTTCCGCGCGAGCTCTTTACGGATGGCGGGGTAATGGCGGGTCCAGAAGCCGGCCAGGTCGGTCGTGACCTGCACGGCGCGAGCATTGGGCGCGAGCAGATGCACGACGAGCGGCACCTTGCCGTCGGCGAGGCGTGGGGTGTCGGCCATGCCGAAGAAGTCTTGCAGCCGCGACTCGGCCCAGGGCGGCTTTCCGGGCTCGTAGTGGACCTCCAGCGTGCGACCTCCCGGGAGCTGGATGCGATCGGGCGCAAGCGTCCGCAGACGGGACGCGAGCGCCGCAGGGACGAGCGACTCGACCGCGTTCGTCAGGCTCGCCGCGCGCAGCTCTCGGAAGCTCCGGAGCCCCTCACACATCGCGGCAAGAGCGCTCACGACGTCCTCGTCGGTCGGTGCTGCAAGGCTCCCGTGCTCCGCCACGAACCGCGCGCGCGCGAGCCATTTCGCCACCGCGCCGTTCACGTCGAACGCCTGCCACCCCGCCTCGGTCGCCGCCTTTGCCAAGACGCGCGTCGCCTCATCGGCACCTCCCGCGCCCGCGCCTGCGGACTCGCTCAACACGAGCCCGCCCCATGTCATGCGCGACCGCGCGTTCACCCGCTCGGCTCCCGCATCCCAGGTGACCGCGTCTTCCTCGACGATGAGCTCCGGCGCCAGGTCGATGAGCCACTCCGGCTCGATCGCGCTCGCGAGGCGGACCACGACCTTGCCTCTCTCGAGCTCCGCGTCGACCCCCACCATCCACGGCGCGTCGCGCACCACGCTCCCCTCCGAGAGCTCCGCCGTCCCGCCGAACGCAAGCGCGAGCGAGCGCCCCTTGCCCCGTCGCGCGACGCGGTCGGGGTAGCCCGCGAGCAGCGCGCGCTGGAGCGCCACGTCTATCTGGGCGGTCGTGAGCGACGAGCGCTGTTCTCGCCTCGAGCCGCGCGGAGCCAGCTTCTCGGCGGCGCGGGCGACCGCACGTGTCTTGCCGACGTCGAGCTGCATCGATCGAAGGATGCCATCCGAGAAGCCCGAGTCCTCGGCCTCGCGGAAGAGCGCGAGGAGAGCGAGGACGTCGGAGGCCTCGGTGGCGGCATCACGCGCGCGAGACGCGCCCGCGAAGGCTGCTCGCTGCTCGAGGCGAAGATCTCGCTCTCCCAGGAGCGCGGCGACGACAGCGCCGTCTTCGCCTGCGCCCAGCCGCTCGGCCTCGACGAGGACGCGCGCCTGACGTGGATGGAGGGGGACGTGCGCGAGCCGCCGGCCGAGCGCGGTCACCGCGCCGCTCGCGTCGAGGGCGCCGAGGCGTTCCAGCAGCGTGCGCGCGGCGGCAAGCGCAAGCGCCGGGGGCGCGTCGAGCCAGTCGAGGTCGAGCGCTCCTGCCACGGCAAGCTCGAGGTACGTCTGCGCGAGGTCGACGCGCGCGATCTCCGGTGTATCGAAGGCAGGCCGCGTCTGGAAGTCCGCCAGCGTATAGAGCCGGATGCAGCGCCCCGTGCGCGTGCGGCCGGCGCGCCCCGCGCGCTGCGTGGCCGACGCCCGGCTGACCTTTGCGGTCTTCCGCGTGGGGAGCCCGGACCACGGCGCCTGCTCCGCAATCCGGGCGAGGCCACTGTCGACCACCGCGACGACCCCGTCGATGGTCACCGATGACTCCGCCACGTTCGTCGCCAGGATCACCTTGCGCTCATGGCTTGGTCCGACGGCGCGGTCCTGCTCGGCGGGCGACAGGTCGCCGTGCAGCGGAAGCAGTCGGACTCCTCGTCCGCTCTCGTCCTCCTCGACGACTCGCGCGCAGGCGTCGCGCGCCTTCCGGATCTCGGCCGCGCCCGGCAGGAAGACCAGAACATGCCCGTCGGGAGACCCGCGCAGCGACGCCCGGACGGCGCTCGCGACCTGCGAAGCGAGCGGGCGATCGTCGGCGGCGGCCGCGTGCTCGAGCGTGACCTCGAACATGCGTCCTTCCGAACGCATCGTCGCCGCCCCGAGGTACGCGGCGACGGGCGCCACCCCGAGCGTCGCGGACATGACGACCACCCGAAGGTCCGGCCGCGTCGTCCGCCGGAGACGCTGCACGAGGGCGAGCGCGACGTCTCCATGCAGGTGTCGCTCGTGGAACTCGTCGAGCACGACGGCCCGCACGCCCCGCAGCTGCGGGTCGCCCACGAGCTTGCGCGTCAGCACCCCCTCGGTCACGAAGCGGACCCGCGTCCGCGCGCTCGAAACGTCCTCGAACCGCACCTGGTAGCCGATCGTCTCGCCCAGGCGCTCCCCTCGCTCGTCTGCCACGCGCCGCGCCGCCATCCGCGCTGCGAGCCGACGCGGCTCGAGCACCAGGATCTCGCCGTCACCGTCCAGGCCCGCCAGGAGGGCCGTCGGCACTCGCGTGGTCTTCCCTGCGCCGGGCGGTGCCTCCAGGACGACCGCCCCCTGTTCGCGCACCCGACGCACCAGCTCTGGGAGCAGCGCGTCGATCGGGAGAGGCGGAAGCGGCACGGGAGGGCGTCCTTAGCGCGCCCGGCGACGAGACTACAGGCCGGCACGCTCCTCGCTTTGGCCTCTTCACGATCCCACGAGAAAGGCACTTCGATGCTGCAACGTCGCGCGAACCAGGTCACGAAGTCACGGTCGGCGCGTTCGCGCCGCGACAGCCTGCCCCATCGCGCTGCTCCGCTCGTCATCGCCGTCGTGCTGGCTCTGACGTCGGGGAGCGCGCTCGCGCGTGGCGGGCACGGCGGCGGCCACGGTGGCGGCGGGCACGGCGGCGGCCACGGACATGCCGGTGGCGGACACAGCAGCGGCGCGAGTGGAGCCGTCCACTACGGCGGTCGCTACGGCGGTCGGCTCGCGCTCAGCGGCCCGACCTGGGGTGCCGGCGCTCACTGGGGCAATGGCTTCTGGGCGTGGAACGGGAGGGCGTGGGTCGCGAGCTCGGGTCGCTGGTGGGTCTCACCCGCGTATCCGGGTTGGGTGTGGATGGGCGCGCCGTGGGTGTGGGATGGCCAGGAGTGGGCCGAGCAGGATGGCTACTGGACGACGGCAGACGTGCCGCAGGGGCAGCCACCCCCGTCGCCGTCCGACGTCCCGTCGGAGTCACCGCCGCCGCCCCCGGAGGACTGAGCGACTGCCCCCGCCGACGCGACACCGCCGACAGAGTGTCGCTGCGGTAGTCTGACAGGACGATGCCGGGCCCGCCCCTTCACCTCGCGCGTCACTTCGCTGCGCTCGTGGCCACGGGCCTCGGCGTCGGCGTCCTGCTGCTACCGACGGAGAGCACGGCACAGGCACCCTGCAATCGTTCGTGCGATGCCTCGCAGCGAGATGCCTACGGGTGCTGTCCCGCGGCGGCGCAGCGACGTTCTCCACCCCCACCGCTTCCGCAGCCCACACCCGCCTGCACACGGGAGTCGTATCCCTACCTCGCGGTCGTCGCCGCGCGCGAAATCAGAATCACGCGCGCCGTCGCGTTCGAGACGGGCACGGCGCTGGTGCGTCCGGAGAGCTTCTGCACGCTCGACGCCGTCACCGCCGCGCTGAGCGACAACCCCGTCATCACGCTCGACGTCGAGGGGCATACGGACAACGTGGGCGATGCGGCGCAGAACAAGGCGCTCAGCCAGGCGCGGGCGGACGCCGTGCGCTCGTACCTCGTCGTTCATGGCATCGAGGCCGCGCGTCTGCGCGCCGTGGGCTACGGGATGGAGCGCCCGCTCGCGTCGAACGGTACGGAGACCGGTCGCTCCATCAATCGACGGGTGGAGCTCCACCGTACGGAGCCAGCTCCATCGTCGTCCGCGCCGGTACCACCGACAGAGCAGCAGGTTTGCGACGGCCTGTGCGCTCGGTTCGCGACCTGCGGCTTCGAGTACACGCATTACTGCGCCCAGCACTGCGCGTCGGGTCCCGTCCTGCGAGCCTGCGCGACGCCGACGAGCGATTGCGCTGCTCTCGCCGTCTGCGCCGAGAAGCAGTGGGCTGTCTGGAACTGCGGTGGGATCGGCGGGTACGCGGGCTACACGGAGGGCCACGCGTCGTGCGAGCAGACGAGCGCATGCGAAGGCACATGCGCGGGAAACGAGATGTGCCTCTGCAACTGCCGCGGCAAGGCCGACGTCACGAAGGCCACCCCCATCGTTCGCAACGAGACCTGCTACCTCGAGCACTGCTTCGGCCGCTGCGATACGCCGGGCAACGAGCCTTGCACGGCGTGCTGGACGAACCATTGCGGGCCTGGCTGGGCGCGGTCCTGCAAGGGGAATTAACGGTCGCTAGCGTCGCGGTGGGCAGCCCGGCCGCGTGCCTCCGTCGTTGCATGGATTCAGCTCCGCGACGCAGCGGGCCACCGCGCTCGCGTTCACCGTCGGCTCCGGAAACGTCGGCGGCGTCAGATACGGCGGGTCGCTCCAGTCGAACATGTCGCTGAAGGGGTCGGCGTTCGCGTCGCGCGCGGACAGCGCAAGGAGCCCCTCCTTGGCCTCGATGAAGCGGGTGATGCTCGCGTGCGAGAAGACGGTGTGCGAGACGTACGAACGCTTCGCGTACGGCGACACGACCACGAACGGTACGCGGAAGCCGTACCGGTCGAACCTCCCCCCCGTCGCCTTGTCGTCGGCGTTGTCCCAGATCAGCGACGTGGCGTCCGGCACACACGCGGCGGGCGGCGGCACGTGGTCGTACAGGCCGCCGCTCTCGTCGTAGGTGATGAAGAGGGCGCTGGTGCTCCAGCTCGGGCTCGTGGTGATCGCGTTGACGATCGACCAGACGAAGTGCTGCCCGAGCTCGATCTCCGACGGCGGGTGCTCGTCGTCGGTCGTGACCGTCGAGCTCGTGAAGTCGGCGTCGACGAAGGAGACCGCGGGGAGCGTCCCCTCCATCGCTTGACCGTAGAACTCCGCGAGCGTCCGCGTCGGATAGAAGCCATAGCGTGACTCCAGGCCGACCCCGAGGACGATGCCCGCGGCGGGCGTCGTCTCGGCGTAGAGGGCCCACGAGGCGCCGCTCGTCTGCAGCTCGTCGAAGACGACCGCGGGGTTCGGGCCGGGGTACGGATACGCCGAGAGGTCAGGGAAGAAGTTGTCCGTCACGCCGAAGCTCGTGGCCGCGTAGAGGTACATGCGGTTCGGATAGGTCGGGCCAAGCACGTCGGCGAAGTAATGGTCGGCCATCGCGAACGTGCTGTAGAGCGTGTAGTAGAACGGAAGGTCGGTCTGGTCGTACCAGGCGAGCGCGCGGTTTCCGTCGAGGTAGCTCGGCGCGATACCGGCCGTATTCGGGCCGCTCGGGTTCGCGTTCGTGAAGTAGAAGCCGTCGTTCCGCCCGTGATCGAGGTTGACGTGCTCGGGCGTCCACCAGTGCGCGGTGTCGAACGAGCAGAGCTCCGGGGCGTGGTGAAACACCGCCGCGTCGAGGATGACGCCGCCGTCCGCGTTCGGCAGGCCCGCGGGATAGCTCGGGTTGGTCGCGGTCGGGCTCGCAGACTCGATCGTGTTGAAGATGCCGATGCTTGCCTCGTAATCGGCGAGACGCGCCAGGTACGAGTCGAACGAGCGGTTCTCCTGCATGACGACGATGATGTGCTCGATGGGGTTCGCGGCGCCGATGACCGCGTCGGGCCCGAGCGTGGCCGCGGCGGTCGCGCCTCGGCCGTAGGCGCAGGTCGCCCGGTTGGCGATCGGCGAATCGGGAGGGGCGTCGACGACCACGCGAGCATCGGTGCCGGTGTCCGCGGAGCCATCCTGCGAGCTGTCCGCGGGAGCGTCGGTCGTTGCGTCGACTCCGTTGTCGCGCGCGGCGTCGGTCGTGGGGTCGGGGACGTGGCGTACCTTGGTGACCGCGGGTGGCTCACTCCGCACGCACGCGCCGAGCGCGAGCAGGAGCAATACGACGGCGCCCCTCACGCCCGCTCGACCTTCTCCCCCGTGCCGTACGCGCAAGCGACCTCCACCAAGCAAGAGCGCTCACGGTACCTCATCCGTGTGTCGTTTCGATGACTCCTCGCGCTCGTTCGCGACGGCGTGGCATGCTCCGCGCGTCATGCGCCTCGAAAGCGACGTCTCGCTCGCCCCGCTCACGACGCTGCGGCTCGGCGGCAAGGCTGCGCGCGTCGCGGTCATCGAACGCGAGGAGGACGTGCCGGAGGCGCTCGCCCTCGCCGAGCGGCTCGGTGTCGAGGCTTTCGTCCTCGGCGGCGGCAGCAACCTCGTGGTGGCCGACGCAGGACCGACCGCGCTCGTCGTCCGGATGGCCTCGCGCGGGCGCGACGTCGTGGTGCGCGACGGCGTGGCCCGGGTCACGCTCGCCGCAGGGGAGCCGTGGGATCCGTTCGTCGCGTTCGCGGTCGGCGAGGGCTTCTCCGGGGTCGAGTGCCTCGGCGGTATTCCAGGGCTGGTCGGCGCCACGCCTATCCAGAACGTGGGGGCGTACGGCCAGGAGGTGAAGGACACGATCAGCCTCGTGCGCGCCTACGACCGCGACGCCCGCGTCTTCGTCGACCTGACGCCCGAAGACTGCGCGTTCGGCTACCGGGCCAGCCGATTGAAGAGCACCGCACGGTTCATCGTCACCGCCGTCACCTTCGCGCTCCCGCAGAAAGACGCGAGCGCTCCGGTACGCTACGCCGAGCTGTCGCGCGCGCTGGGGGTCGCCGATGGGGCAGCGGCGCCGCTTCGCCGAGTCCACGAGACAGTGGTCGCGCTACGGCGGGCGAAGGGCATGGTGAGCGACGACGCCGACCCTGAGTCGGTGAGCGCCGGCTCGTTCTTCGTGAACCCCGTCGTCGACGACGCTGCGCTGGCCCGCATCGGCGAGGGGCTACGCGGCGCCGGCGACGTGCCGCGGCATCCGGCAGGGGAGGGGAAGTGGAAGATCCCTGCAGCCTGGCTCATCGAGCGCGCCGGGTTCGCTCGTGGGTTCCGCATCGCCGACGCCCGCGTTCACGTGTCGACGAAGCACTCGCTCGCCCTGGTGAACGATGGCGATGGCACGACACGCGAGCTGCTCGAGCTCGCGCGCTTGATTGTCGGCGGCGTCGAGCGCCACTTCGGGGTGGTGCTGACGCCCGAGCCGGTGATGGTCGGCTGTCGCCTCTGATAGCTGCGCTCACGGCACCAGGACCCCCTGGAGCACGATGACGACGACGGCCGCAGTCAGCGAGTGCAGCAGCGCCTCCACGACGCGCTCGGGATGTCGCTTCGCCGCCCCGTACGCGAGGAATCCGAGCATCGCCCCCGCGTACACCACCGTCCAGCAGCGCCAGAAGTAGCCTGCGTGCGCGCTCCAGATGACGGCGGCGGGGCTCGGCTCCGGGAAGAGCCACTTCTGCACGAGCCGGAGCACGCCGTAGAGCGCGACGGCGCTCACGCACGCGGCCATCAGCCCGAGGCCGAGCCGCATGGACCGCGGAGACTGCGCGTCGTTCACGACGGCGCTCCTCTTGCGCCGTCCGCCCGGTGGGCACGCACCCTCGGGCACTCCGGGTCGGGTCCGTGGACACCATCGACGAACGTCGAGACAGCCTTGCAACCGCCCTTGCACACCGAGGCAATGGCGCAAGACGCACAAGGCTCCGGAGCGGTCGACGGGTATGCGCGCCATCGTGTCAGGTCGGGGTCGTGCTGGTGGTCACGCACGAGCCCCTCCGCGAGCAGCGCCGTCGTCGGGACGAAGCTGCACGGCGCGACGTGCCCGTCGACCTTCACGGACGCGAGCGCCTGCCCCCCCTCGCACCCGAAGATGCCGGCGCGTACGAGGAGCTCGGGCGACGCGTAGAGCGCCGGGTCGCCGGCCAGGAACGGCACCATCGAGCAGTCGATGCGGATCGAGAACCCAGCCGGGGCATGCTCGACGCTGAGGGCGCGCAGCATCGCGGGGAAGGCGAGGACCTGCTCCGGAGTGAGCCGGCGCGCGAGGTAGTCGAGGCTCGCCGCGCGCCCCGCCGGCTTGTACCGAAGGAGCTGCGCCTCGGACGCGCCGATCGCCCGCGCACGCCGCAGCGTCTCGGGGAGCGCGGCGAGCGTCGCGCTGGTGAGGACGACGTTCACGCCGACACGGACGCCGGACTGGCTGAGCAGCGTGATGGCTGCCTCCGCCGCGTGGGCCCCGTCGAAGCCGCGCACCTGCGCATAAGCCTCGGCGCCGCCGTCGTAGCTCACGTTGACCTGCGCAAAGCCCTGGAGGCCAAGGCGCGCGACCCTTGCCGCTGACAGGCCGAGGCCGCTCGTCGTCAGCACTGGCGTGAGCCCCCGCGCGCGCGCCGCGTCGGCGAGCACGCCGAGGTCGTCTCGCGTCACGGGCTCGCCACCTCCGAACGCCACCGTCATTACCCCGGCCTCGGCGAGCGCGTCCATGCGAGCGAGCAGCACTTCCAGGGGCGGCTCGAGCCCGTCGGGCCGCGCGTCGAGGTAGCAGCCCTCGCATCCCGCTCCGCAGCGCTGGGTGACGGCGAGGTGCACCTCGATCGGAGGCGTCGGCGGCGCGTCGTCTCGCCAGTGGTCGCCGCCATCCTTGCCGAGCGCGCGCACGCCGTCGCGATCGAGCGCGACGACCGCCGGCGGCTCGTCGAGCTTCACCCACGCGCCGAAGCGTTCGTACCGAAGCTTCATGCTCCCTCGTCGGACGGTTCTTTGGCGGCTTCGGCCCCGTCACTCTCGGCGGGCGCCTTCGCGTCGTCGCCCTTCGAGCCTGGACCCACGACAAGGATGGGCTCCTTGCCGAGCGCACCGACGACCGCCGCGAACAGCGCGCCGCCGAGGAGTGCGGTGACGAACAGCGTGTCGACGACGCTGCCTATGCTCGAGCAGTTCGCGCCGTGGCCCAGCCGGAGCGCGCGGATGCTTGCGGCGGGGACGGGATGTCGATCTTCCGGCATGGCTCGAGAGAGTTATAGCCCGAAGCCCGCGAGGTACGCCGGGTCCATCCGGTCGAGGAGCAGGAACGCGGCCGCGAGGACGCCGACGAACGACACGACGGCGCGCAGGGCTCTCGCCTCCCGCCTCGGCGAGCCCGCCGCGCTCCATGCCCGAGCGAGCAGGCTGATGACGAACATGGCCGGGAGCATGGCCGTGAACGGGTACGGGCTCGTCTGCTCGTACCGTGACGCCAGCAGCCCGCCCACGCCGCTCGCCAGGAGCGCGAACAGCAGCGCCATCGGCGCGAGCTCGAAGGTCGCGTGGAGCACTCGGGCTCGACCGGGGCGCGCGAAAGAGAACAGCGCGAAGGCGAAGAGCACGCCGAGGTCGACCCACGCCGCGATGCGCAGAGGGCGCCTCCGGATCACGCGGACGAGGTCGCGCCGCGCCGTCGGTTCGAGCAGCCGTGGATACGCGTCGGTGACCGCAAGCGCGTGCGCGAAGTCCTTCTTCGCGATGTACGCCTGGAGGAGCTCGGCCGCGGCGGCCCGTGCGGTGAGCGTTTCGGCCATCGGGTCCGCCGCCACCAGCTGGAGCAGCGGCAGCGCCTCGTCCTTCCGGCCCAGTCGGCCCGCGTACGCCTCGGCGGCCAGGATCCGCGCATCGACGCGCACCTTCCCCGGCGGGAAGCTCGCGGCGTCCTTCACGAGGCTGTCGATGGCGACCGCGTCGCTCGACAGCGCCGCCGAGCGCCTCACACGCTCGAGCTCGACGAGCGGCGCGAAGCCCCCCTCGGCGTGACCCCGCAGCTCGCTGGCGCGTCGGATCGCTCGCGGCGCGTAGCGACCCGACGGAAGTCGTTTCGCGGACGCGTCGTAGTGGGTCACCGCACCGGGGAAATCGAGCGCCAGGTCGTCCATCTGCCCCAGCTGGTAGAGCGCGTCGGCCGCCGTGCGGTCGTCGGGGTCGTGCGCCGCCTCCTCGAGGTGCGCGCGCCCGGGAGCGACGTCCGCGTGCGCATCGCGCGGCATGAGGGAGAGCCAGGCGACGGCGATGACGACGCAGACGCGGCCGAGCAGGTGGGCGAAGTGCACAGGGAGCTGAGGAGGGGAGGCGAGCGACAGTGGGAGGAGGAGACTAGCGAAGCCGGGAAGCGGATGACAGGCGAGGCGACTTCGGTCTATGCGCGAGCGCGGCCCATGGCGTTCAACAGTCTGCCATTCATCTTCATCTTCCTGCCCCTCGTGATGGCGGGGTGGCGGCTCGTTCGCCCGCGGCGCGCGGCGCTCGTCTTCATGACGATCGCGAGCTACACGTTCTACGCGTTCGCGGCCGGCTGGTATGCGCTGCTCATGCTGGTCAGCACGACCGTCGACTTCACCGTCGGCATCCTGCTCGATCGCGAGGAGCGCCCGGGGCGGCGAAAGCTGATCCTCCTGCTCTCGCTCGCGTTCAACCTCGGGCTGCTCTCGTTCTTCAAGTACGTCGGGTTCTTCATCACCAGCGTCAACGACGTCGCCGGTCACACGGTGCTCACGAACACGCTGCACATCATCCTGCCGGCGGGCATCAGCTTCTACACCTTCCAGTCGATGGGCTACTCCATCGACGTCTACCGGCGGGATCTCGCCCCGTCGAAGTCGTTCATCGAGTTCGCGTCCTTCGTCAGCCTCTTCCCGCAGCTCATCGCCGGCCCGATCGTGCGCCCGTCGAAGCTCCTCCCGCAGCTCGCCGACCCGGGCCCGATCGACGAGTCGCGCGTGACGAGCGGCGCGATGCTCTTCACGTGCGGCCTCCTCAAGAAGGTCATGGTGGCGGACCGCCTGGCCTTCCACGCCGACCCGATCCTCAACGCGGTCGGTCGCTTCGGCAGCGTCGACCTCTGGCTCGCGATGGTGGCCTTCTCGCTCCAGATCTACTTCGACTTCAGCGGCTACACCGACATGGCGCGCGGCCTCGCGCGGATGCTCGGGCTCGAGCTGACGCTGAACTTCGACTCGCCCTACCAGGCGGACTCGCCGAGCGACTTCTGGAAGCGCTGGCACATCAGCCTGTCGACCTGGCTGCGCGACTACCTCTACATCCCGCTCGGCGGCAACCGGAAGGGGAAGGTCCGGACCGACCTGAACCTGATGATCACGATGCTGCTCGGCGGCCTCTGGCACGGCGCGGGGTGGAACTTCATCATCTGGGGCGGCTTCCACGGCCTCCTCTTGCTCGTCTTTCACCGGGTCGACCGTGCGTGGCAGACGCTGCACGCGGTCGTCCGGCACGCGGCGATGCTGCTGCTGATCCTCCTGTCGTGGATCCCGTTCCGCATGCACACGCTCGCGGACCTCGGCACCTTCTTCCACCGCGCGTCGTTCCGCCCGGAGGCACCGACCGCGCCGCTCGCGCTCTGGGGCTACTGCTTCGTCGGCATCGCCTTGTGTGCGCTCCCGAAGAACTCCAACGCCATCAACTGGAATCTCGGCTGGCGCTCGACCGTTGGCTTCGCGCTCCTCGCGGTCGTCGCGATCCTCCACCTCAACCTCTCCTCGAAGTTCATCTACTTCGCGTTCTGACGCTCCCGGCTTTCTCGCTCCATGGCCCCTCAATCCCCCGCCGAGACGAAGAAGCTCGTGGTCTTCGTGACCATCGTGGTCGCGGCGCTCGCCATCATCCTTTCGGCGAACATCGCGATTCGCAGCCGGACGTCCGCCTTCGCAGAGGGGGCCGGGACGCCGCGGCGCGCGGGCCTCGAGCGGCTCTGGGCCAACCCGACCAAGTGCGCGATGACGATGGAGCCCTCGCCCGACAACGAGCGCCCGATGCGGCACGTCAACGCAGGCATCATCGGCAAGGTCGACGTCCTCGAGCTCGGCCAGAGTGATGCCGATCACATGTCGAGCACGTTCTTCGACGATCGCGTGCGCTTCTACAACGGGTTCCTGTCGAACTCGTACTTCGTCTACCACTACGAGGTCTTCGAGGACGTGGTGGCCGCGCACGGCGCGCCGGCGCTCGTGCTGTACGACGTCGGCTCCGGCTACATCCTCCGCGACGCGATGGAGCCCGCGTGGGACACGCCGGGGCAGAGCGCGCTCTGGTGGGGGTTTCCGCCGTTCCACACGGGAAAGCCAGACCCGCTCCCCTGGTACAGGGACCTCCCGAGCCTGCTCAGCCTCGCCCAGACGCAGCTCACGTTGACGTGGGTCGAGCACCAGCTGCCCCACCGCACGCTCGCGCCCGTCGCCGGCGACACGGAGGACGACAACGGCCAGCAGTTTCGCTGCGTCGACGTCCGCAAGAAGTCGGGCATGTACCGCTGGCTGGCCGACGGGAGCCGCGTCTACGCAGGCGAGCTCGACGGAGTGCTCGCCAAGCCCGGCGCGGTGCACGTGACGGGCGCCGTCGGCGACCGGCACATCAACGAGAGCCGGCTGGTCCAGCTCGACTGGGTGCTCGGCAAGATCGTCGCGGCCGGCACCAAGGTCATCGTCTACACACCGCCCGTCCACCCCGCGGTGTTCGCCGACAAGAAGCAGGCGCCGCTGATCGAGGGGGCGGAGGCCGCGATCCGCGCCGTGGTCGAGCGTCACGGGCTCGATTACTGCGGCCTCGCGCTCGACGCCGACAGCCTCGGCTGTGGGAACGGGGACTTCTCCGACGAGCTCCACATCTCGCGCAAGTGCAACCAGCGCATCGTGAAGCGCCTCGCGACCGGCTGCGCGCCGCACGCGGGGGCGATGCTCAAGGACATGCTCACCCCCGCGACGCTGGAGTAGTCCGGGCGAGGTCGCGTGCGTGCTCTCTGCGTGGGAGTGGTGGTACACCTCGCCTGCATGCGGCGTCCGGTCTCGCGTCTCGCGTACACGCTCGGCGTGACCGCCGCGCTCGCGTCGACGCCCGCATGCAACGGATGCAAGAACGACCATCCGTTCGTGCCGTTCCACATCGAGGCCGGGGTGCCAGGAGCCTCGTCGAAGCCACCCGTCGATGCCGCACCCGAGACCTCGCCGCAGGACATTGGACCCTTCGCGCGCGAGGTCGGCGTCGTCGCACCTGCTCACGCGACCTCGTGGGCGCTCGGGAAGCTCGCGCTCATGGCGCCCGCAGGCAGCACGTTCCGGCTCGGGCTCACCTGGGACATCGACGGCGACGGGCACGACGACGCGCTCGTGCTCGTCGAGGAGGCGATGGAGGGGGGTGCGCGGCTCCGCGAGGAGCTCTTCTTCTACAGAGGCGCTGCGTCGCAGGCGCCCGGTGACATCCAGCCTCCCGGCGTGCGGGTCTCTCTCGGCGTGAAGATGCGCCCGGGCGAAGAGTCGCTGCCGCTCGATCCGCGGTGCACCCGCATCGAGCGACTCGCGCGTGTCGGGAAGCGCTCGGCAGCCGTCGAGGTGGGCGAGACGTGCCCCAAGGACGTCGCCGAGCAAGGGCCCGACCGCGTGGTCGCGCTCGTGGCGTTCTCGGACTCGCTGCGCACGCGCTTCGCGCTCCCGATCATCGACCCCCCCGGCGGCCAGACCTTGGCCGTCGAGCTCGACGGGACCGACGTCGACGGCGACGGTCTCGACGACGCGACACTTCGGGTATCGCTCGAAGGGGGCGAGCCGCCGTTCGAGCCAGGCCCGCTCGTCCGCGCCGTCTTCCGCTGGTTCGACCGGCCAGCCGGGATGAGCCGCGAGCCCGGCGAGCCTGAGAAGTCGTTCCACGCGATCGCCGCGCAGGCCAACCAGGCATCCTCGCGTGCTCAAGCCAAGGACGCCCCCTCCGCGATCGCCCTCGCCGCTGCCGGACGCTTCCTCTTCCAGGCGATCTGCGCCGAGTCGCCGGTTCGTCGAGTCGCCGCTCCCCCCGCGACGAGCCCCCTCGCGTGCGAGGCAGGGCACGCGCTCGAAGAGCTGGGGCTGGCGGCCGCCCACGCGTACACGAAGCAGGGGGACGTCCTCCGCGCGATCGCCGCGCTCGACGGCGCCGAGCTCCCCCCCGCGACGCGCACGCCGGCCAGAGTCACCGAGGCGACCGCCGCGATCACCGCGCTCGCTCCCGCCGTGCAGGCGGTAGATCTCCGCGCGATCAGCGCCGTGCCCCGGCTCGGCGCGGACAGCGCGTCGTGGGGCGCGCTGCGCTTCGAGCCGTCGGGTCAGCTGCTCGTGCGCACGCTGGCAGGGGTCGTCCGCGTCGACCCGGTGCACGGGGACGAGGCCGACGCCGCAGGAGTCCTCGCGTGGCCGATCAAGGTCACTTCGCCGGACGGCAAGCTGCGGCTCGAGGGCGCGTTCGCGACCCCGTGCGGCGGCCTCTATCGCGGGGCCGCGCTCGAGGCCACGCTTCTCGGCGCGGAGGGGACGCCGGCCGCGACGGACGCGACGTCGATCGCGCTCCCGATCATCGCGCCGCTCTCGCCGCGCTGCACGACCGCGCGCGAGCCCATCTCGGTCCTCCCGATCGCGTGGGGCCCTGGCGGCCTCGAGCTCGTCGCCGCGGGCGAGCCGGTGCTGCTCTCCGCGGGCACCGCTGGCGCGTGGAAGGCTTCGCCGCTCTTGCAGCTCGTCGGGCAGCCGGTCATCCCGGGCTCCCCGCGCTCTCCGGACGGCGCGACGCTCGTCGTGCCGACCTCTCTCGGGATCTTCGTGCGAGGCGCGAAGACCCGCATCTTCCGCGCGAAAGAGCTCGAGCACGGGTACGGCGAGCTGCGCGACTGCACGGTGAGCGACGATGCCGCGCGGGTCGCATGCGTGCGTGGAGGGGTCGCGTTCGTCGGGGTTTGGCCGTCGCCATGAGCGGGACGAAGCCTCTGGAGCCCGGCGCGAACCCCCTGACCCCGACCCTTTCCCCCGAGATCGGGGGAAAGGGAGATCGTGGGGCACGCGCGCTCTTTCCCCACGAGATCGGGGGGAAGGCTGGGTTAGGGGGTTTGCGCCCACTCGTTTTCGTGGCGATCCTCCCCTGGCTCCTCGCTCCCACCTCGAGCCTCGCCGCAGACCCCGCACCCCCACCCAGCCCTCTCCGCGCGTCGATCATCTGCGAGTCGCCACCGACTCCCGGCCGCTTCCGCTGCGACGTCGAGCTGCGCACCGCCGCCGGCCGCTTCTCGTGGGCCGACACGCAGGTCGTGAAGGTCGACGACTTCATCCTTCCTCTGCGCGGACGGCTCGGGCCGATGGACGCCGCGACCCACGAGCCCGACCTCTACCGATGGAGCCTCGGCTTCGTCGCGAAGGCACGCGGCACCGGTGAGGTCACGCTCCGCGTCCGCGCCGTCGTCTGCCAGGGGACCCTGTGCGACCCCGTCGAAACCGAGATCCGAGGGCAGGTGGTCGTCGGCCGCTAAGCCTGTCAACGAAAGACCGGCTGGGGTAGGGGGAGCGGCCGCGCTCCCCCGTGAATTGAAGACAGAAGTTGGCCCGCGTCCGACGCGGCTGTTACCCCCCGGGAGATGCTCCTCCCCGGTCGTCTCCGACAGACAACCCTCGGCGACCTGCTCGGCACACTCCATCGCGCCCGCGTCCACGGCACGCTGGAGCTCGCGGAGGACCTCGGGCGGACCCACCGGATTCACGTGGCCGACGGGCTCGTCGTCGCCGTGGAGTTCGACGGCGCGACCGCCACGCTCGCCGAGGTGCTCCGGACCTCGGGCGAGGTCGACGACGGAACATTGCGCCGCTCGCTCCTCCGCGCCATCGCCTCGCAGCGCCTGCACGGCGAGGTGCTCGTGCAGGAGTTCCGCCTGTCCGAGACGATCGTCGACGGCGCGGTGCGCAAGCAGATGCTCGGTCGCCTCTCTCGCCTCGAGCAGCTCCAGGACGCACGCGTGCACTTCCGCGTGACCATTCCGGCGCCGCGCAACGCCGTCGTTCGTTCGCCGCTCCCTCCGACGCAGTTCCTGTCGGGGCGCGCCCGCTTCCGCGATCGTGGTCAGGGCTCGACCCCGCGCCCCGCGCGCGCGACCCATGCGATCCCGCCCGCGACCCCGACGGCTCCGCTCTCCGCGTGGCGCGTGCTGGGCGTCGCCCCCGGGGCCGACACGACCGAGATCAAGCGCGCCTACCGGCGCCTCGCGCGCGCGTATCACCCGGATCTGCATCCCGAGGCGACGGACCCGGAGAAGCGTGACCTCGTCGCGCGCTTCAACGCGCTGACCGTCGCGTATCGCGCGCTCGTCGCCTGACCGGGATCGGGCCGCGGATTCCACCAGCTCGGCTGGGGTCCGGGGAGCGGTCGCGCGCCCCGGCGAATGCTCGCGGAAGGAACGAGGGCGACGGACGCCGCGAGAATTCTAGACTGCCTCAGTGCATCTGCGACAGCTGGGCCAGCTCCAGCCGCGCTTCAGGCACGAAGTGCGAGTCGGGGAAGCGGCGAATCAACTGACGCCAGGCGGTCTTCGCGTCGTTCCACGCCTGGAGGTCCGTCTGGCAGTGGGCCAGATCGTAGAGAGCGTCGTCCTCCAGCTCCTTGTCGGGCGACGACTCGAGCAGCGCCGTCAGGATCGGCACGGCGTCCTTCTGGCGTGACAGGTGACGGTACGCCTCGGCGAGGCCGAGCCTGGCCTGGGGCGCGAGGGCGCTGTCGTCCTTGAAGCGGAGCGAGTCCTCGAACGCCGTGGCCGCCTCCTGCCACCGCTGGAGGTGCGCCTTGTCCTGCCCTAGCTGGTACTGCTCTCGCGAGAGCTCCGTCCGCGCCCGCTGGGCCGCGTCGCTGAAGATGGCGAGCTCGGTCTTCGTCACCGGCTCGTTCTTCACGCTCTCGAAGCCGTCGATCACGTCCGCGCGCTTGTTGAGCCTGATGAGATCGTAGAACGCCTGCGCCTTCGCCTGCGCGCGCGACGTCGCCTCCTCGCGCTTCTCGAGCTCGCGGTTCTCCTTCCGGAGCCGGTCGTTCTCCGCCGTCTTCTGCGCGGTCTCGCTCGTCACCGAGTCGACGCGCGCGTCCCACGCGAACTTCAGCGCCGTGAACACGACGAGGACGAAGACGACGTACGCTGTCGCGCTGTTCCACGAGAGGCGCTGCTCGTAGCTCTGCTGCCGCTTCGCGATCGACTTGATGTCCGCGGAGAGCGCGTTCGTGAGGTTGTTCGTCTTGATGACGAGCCCTCTCGACTCGATGATCTCTCGCTTGATCTCCGCGAGCTCCTCGTCCACCTCACGCATCGCGAGGGAGTAGTACAACCAACGGACGTGCCGCGCGAGAGGCGCCATCACCGGATGTGCACAGCCGCGCGTGTAAACCCGCGCTGAGAGCCAAGGGCGGATGCGCGGCGCTCACCGTGGGTTTACGCCCACGGCTGTGACGAAGAACACGCTGTGAAGACCCGATTCCCGCTACGGCAGCGGCACGCTCACGAGATCCACCGGCAGGCTCGACCCTCCTGCGCTCACGAAGCCCACCGTCGCCCGCGTCCCCGCGGCGTACGAGCCGAGCACGATCGCCTGCGTCTGCGTCCCGAGCGAGTCCTGCGCCGACGGCAAGAGCGACGGACCGGCCGCGACGCTCGCCGCGCCTCCCCATGCGCCTCCTTGCGGCGAGAGCACGAGCCCCGACCCGCCGAATCCGGACGCGAACGCGATGTTCAGCGCGTACGAGACGCCGTAGTTGCCGTCGAGGGTCACGGACGTGTTGTCGACGTAGTCATGCCCGGCGAGCGATACGTCGGTGACGTCGCCGCCAAGACGCAGGTGCCGTGCTCCGGCCGCATCGACCGGGTCGACCGACTCGATCTCGAGGTTCGCGCCGGGGAACGAGCCGCGCATGTGCATCCCGTCGGGCGGCAGGAGCGAGAGCCCGCTCGTGACGACGGTCGCGTCCTCGGTGGAGAGCACGCTCACGACCGAGAGCTTCACCGGGCCGTCGACCGAGAAATCGATGACGGCATGTGCGAGGTCGTTCGTGGAGGCGTGGACGGCGTCGAGGTTCGCGTCGAGCAGGACACGCGCGCCCGCAGGTACAAGGACGGTCGTGGGGGTCGCTGCGGCTCGTGACGTGTACCAGCGGAGGAGCGCCTGCTTGCCGACGTCGACGTAGTCCTGACTCGGGCCGGCGACCCCTTCGGCCGTGATGATTGCGTGCACCGTCGTCGTCCCCTGGTTGAGCAGCACGACCGGGAACTTGCGGAGGCCGGTGCCCGCGTTCGTATGGTAGACGTACGCGCGATAATTGCCGGCGGCGAGAGCGTCTGCGTACAGGACGCCGTCCGCCGAGGGGGACTCGGGATCGTCGGAGAACAGCAGCGTCGGCGCGCTCGCGGGGACGCAGACGCGGACGGCGAAGCAGGGGAGGGAAGAGTCGTGGAGGCCGCCGAGCGAGATCACGTCGCCGAGCGAGCTCGCGCCCGGCAAGAGCGCGGACGAGAGGCTGGAGGGGACGGCTCCGGGGGTGCCGCTGCACGCGGTCCGCGTATAAGCGACCGGGGTTCCGTCGAGGCAGGTGGCGGCGGCGTCGGGAGGAGAGACGTCCGCGACCGAGGTCTCGGCGCGCGCGTCGGTCGACGTGGCGTCCCCGGTGGGGACGAAGGCGTCCCGCCCGGCGTCGTGTGTGCTGTCGCTTGGCGTGTCGCGCGCGGCGTCCCTCGGTGGGACGACGTCGGCCGCGTGGAACGCATCGACGGGACGCGCGCTGTCGGCGCGTGCGTCGACGATCGCCTTCGCGTCGGGCGGGTGCGAGGGCGGTCCGCCGTCTTGCGCGACGCCTGCGCTGCCGCACCCGAGGACAACGACGGAGGCCGCGACGGGTACGAGCGGGAAGGGGATGCGCACCCGAGGGAGCATACGCGACGCGGGTCGGGACGGGACGAGTACGCGCAGGTGCGGGGCGAGCACGCGTCCGGACGCGACCAGTACACGCAGGTACGGGGCGAATACGTGTCGGTACGCGACCGGTACACGCGGGTACGCGGCGAGTACGCGTCGGTACGCGACGAGTACGACGACGCGCAGGGCGAGTACGCAGCGGTACGCGACGAGTACGACGACGCGCATGGCGAGTCCGCGGCGGTACGCGACGAGTCCACGCGTCGAGCGGTCACGGCCGTGGTGCGCGCACCGACTTAGGTGCCAGAGATGTACCCGGCCTGCGGTTGCCGACACGCCCGGCAGCGTGCGCCACGCGCTCGCGAAGGGCTACACTCTGAAGGACATCAAGAACGCGCGTGAGCGGCTGACGCGACACGCGGTCGCGGTGGTTCGAGAGGATGCAGCGAGAGAGCCATGAGCGACAAGATCGAGAAGGCAGGGACGAAGCGCCGCTCCCCGGTCGACGATTGGAACCGCGCGGTCCGCGAGGCGCACGTCGGCGAAGACCCGGACGGACGCGCCGTGATGGAGGGGTCCGCCGAGGACAGCGACCGCGAGCTCCGCGAAGCAGGGTCGACGTCGCCGGGCTAGAGGCGAGAGCGGCGGCGAAGTACGAGGCGGCGATGGCGAAGCTCGAAGCGGGCCACCGCGCGCTCGCCGAAAGGGCGGCGAGATGCGACGAGTCAGCACCTGGCGACGAGCCACGGGGCGAGGCCGCGTGGGTGGCCGATGCGGCGCCCGTGGCGAACGTCGTCCCGCTGCGTCCACGGAGGACCCGCACGGTGTGGCTCGCGTACACCGTCGCCGCCGCGGTCGCAGCCGGAGGGGTCGGATACGCCGTCGGTCACCAGCGCGTGGAGGAGCCGAGGCACGAGGAGCCTTTGCCCCCGGTCGACTCCGCAGCGCCGGTCGTCCCCCCTGCGCCTGCGCCGCCGCCGCCGGACCCCACCCCCGCTCCGCCTTCCAAACACGAGAAGGCGCCGGCGGGCGGGAAGGCGCCTCGCTAGCGCACGGGGTCACTCACCAGAAGCCAGGATTGAACCCTGCGGGAGGTGTGCATGCGAAGGCGCTCGCGCCGAAGTTGGCGAGCACCTGCTCGGACTGGTTGAAGGTCGCGCCGTCGTACGAATAGAACGGAGAGAGGGTCGCGCCCTCCAGGCCGGTGAACGCGACGCCGACGAGCGAGCAGTTCTCGTAGATGGAGAGCGTGCCTGCGGTCATGTCGAGGGCCAGACCGAACACGCCGCCGGCGGGGAAGTCGGTCTTGCTGGCGCTCCAGGGGCCGCCGCTGCCGAGAATGCAGGGGGTGGCGTCCGTGAAGCACTCGACGCCGTACGTGGTGGCGTTCAGCACGCCGTTGTTCACCGAGATCGAGCCCTTCACCCCGACCCCGACGAACCCGGTGCGATCGGGGCCGCCTCCCGTGTACGCCCCGCCGAGCTGCTTGGACGTGATCTCCCAGTACCACTTGCCGGTGCTCACACCGACCGTCGCGACGGCGAGCTGCCCGCCGCCTTGCGCGGTGACCGAGGCCTGGAGGTTCCCATTCGTCAGCGTCGCCGTCGACGCCGTCGCGTCCCACGTGACGCCGGTCTCGCAGGTGCCGCTATCGCACGTCTGGCCAGTCGCGCAGGCCTTGCCGCAGCCGCCGCAGTTGTTGACGTCGGTGGCGAAGCTCACGCAGCCGCTCGAGCATGCGGTCTGGCCCGCGCCGCAATACTCGACGTACACGGCCCCTGGGTTGCCGGCACCGCCCGCGCCTGCGCTCCCCGTACCTCCTCCGCCCCCCGCGCCGTAGCCCGCTCCGCCAGGCCCGCCGGTGCCGGTCGACGTGCCCGCCGCTCCGCCGCTTCCGGCGGTCCCACCCGCGGCGGCCAGGATGAGCCCGCCTCCTCCGCCTCCGCCGTTGTACGTGGTGGCAGGGGCCGTGACGATCCCGCCGGTTCCGTTGGCGTAGGCGACCTGAGTGATGAAGCTGGTGAGGCTCGGAAACGCCGTCCCGGTGCCGCCGCTCGCGGTGTAGGTCACCCCACTGGCGGTCAGCGTGCTCGACCCGCCGCTCGCGCCGCCCGTCCCGCCGTTGCCGCCCTGCGAGTCGTACGCGCCGTTGCCCCCGGCTCCGCCGCCGCTGCCGCCGCCGACGCCGCCGAACCAGGTCACTGGACCCGTTCCCGTGTAGTACCCGCCGCCGCCACCACCGCCGCCGACGGCGCTGATGAGCGTGCTGAAGCTCGTCTTGCCGCCCGCGGCGCCGGAGTTGACCGTCGCGCTGGTGCTCGGCGTACCGCCCGCGCCGCCTGCGCCCACCGTCACGGCGAAGCTCGCGCCAGACATCACCGTGAAGGCGCCTGCAGCGACTTGACCGCCGCCTGCTCCGCCGCCGGCGTTGCCCGTACCGTCGTGCCCCGCCCCACCGCCGCCGCCACCGCCGACCAGCACAACGCGGATCTGCGTGATGCCCGTCGGGATCGTGACCATGCCCGACGTGGTGATCAGCTGCTCGGTCGGCACCGCGGTCGCCGCCGCGCAGCTGCCGGCCGTGCAGACCCCCGACGCACACTCGGTTCCGCCGGTGCACGGTGCGCCCACGGGGCACGAAGACGTGCAGGGGACGGTGCACTTGCCGGACGAGCAGGTCATTCCGGCCGTGCACACGGTGCCGCACGCGCCGCAGTTGGCATCGTCCGAGGCCGTGTCGACACAGAGGCCGCTGCAGAGCGTCGCGGCCATGCCCGAGCACATCGACGCGCAGGTGCCCGCCGAGCACACCTCACCCGGAGTGCAGACCACCCCGCACGCACCGCAGTTGTCCGGGTCGAGCTGCGTCAGGGCGCAGTACGCCGACGCGCCCATCCCGCACGTCGCGTACGCAGACCCGCAGGTGGCCGCGCACGCGCTACCGGAGCAGACCTGTCCGGCGGGACATGCGTTGGCGCAGGCGCCGCAATTCTTGTTGTCGGACTGCTTGTCGACGCAGGTGCCGCTGCAGAGGGTCGACGTGAGGCCGATGCACATCGCTCCGCACGCGGCCTCGGAACAGTAGGTGCCGGACGTGCAGACCTTGCCGCAGCCTCCGCAGTTGTTCGGGTCGACCTGGATGGACGCGCACGACGCGGCCGCTCCCTTGCCGCAGAGCGCCTGGTACGGCGCACACGTTGGACCGCTATCAGCCATGGAATCACGGCCGGCATCGACAGGCTCGCCGCTATCCGTCGGGGTGCTCGCGTCATGAGCGCTCGCGTCGTGATGACCGGCTTCGACCGCGCCAGTGTCCGCCTTTCCGGCGTCGGTATTCTTCGCGTCTGCGTGAGCGTCCGCGTGGGCGATGGCCACGTCGGGCGAGGCGTCGGTCCCGGGCTGTCCCGTCGTCGACGAGCCGCCGCACGCCGCGGCGACCACGGAGATGACGACGGCGACCGCGCACGGAGCCGACGACGAGAGGCGGTCGAAACGTGAAGTACACGGTGATTCGCGCATCACCGAAATGTATCCCGCCTCGATTCGACGGGCTACGGCCAGCGCAGGACGTCTCCGGCCACCCATCGCCCAGGCCGCCGCAACCCGGCCTTGCCGCGCCCGCTTGCTCCGTGTTACCTCGTCCGCCTCCGCATGCAGACCACCGACATCCGCAAAGGCCTCAAGATCCAGATCGACGGCGTCCCGTTCGCCATCGTCGAGCACCAGTTCGTCAAGCCGGGCAAGGGGCAGTCGTTCACCCGGTGTCGCGTGAAGAACCTCGCGACCGGCGCGGTGATCGAGCGCACCTGGAAGAGCGGTGAGTCCGTCGAGCTGGCCGACGTCGAGGAGCGCAAGATGACGTTCTCGTGGGCGGAGACCGACTCGTTCGTCTTCATGGACACGAACACCGGCGACCAGATCCACGTCGAGCGCGACAAGGTCGGCGACGAGGCGCGCTTCCTCGGCGAGGGGCTCGACTGCAACGTCACGCTCTTCAACGGCAACGCGATCGGCGTCGAGCTCCCGGCCAACGTCATCATGCAGGTCACCTCGAGCGAGCCCGGCATCAAGGGCGACACGGCGAGCGGAGCCACCAAGCCCGCGACGCTGTCGTCCGGCGCCGTCGTCAACGTCCCCCTGTTCATCAAGGAGGGGGAGTGGGTGAAGGTCGACACTCGCGAGGGGAACTACCTCGAGCGCGTGAACAAGTAGGTCGGTCCCAGGTTGACGCGCGCGCTCTCCAACGTCGCTCTCGCAGCGGGCGCGCTGTGCCTCGCGGCCGCGCTCACGTCCGCATGCAGGACGGGGCCCGGCGGAGCGCCGGGCGATCAGGAGAACCAGAACGCGCGCAACGCGCCAGGCCTGGCCGGCGATCCGCACCTCCGGTTCGTCGCGGCGCCCGCGGGTGACGTTCCTGCCGTGGTGCAGACGGCGGTCGCGAAGGCTCACGCCGACGGGCGACGGCTCGTCGTCTACGAAGGCGCGACGTGGTGCGAGCCCTGCAAGCACTTCCATGAGGCGGTCGCGAGCGGACAGCTCGACGCAACCTTCCCCGACCTCACCCTCCTCGAGTTCGACGCCGACAGGGATCGCGATCGCCTGATCGCCGCAGGGTACGGTTCGCAGTACATCCCGCTGTTCGCGCTGCCGGGCAAGGACGGGAGAGCCGCGGGCCCGAAGGCCGCGGGGGGCATCAAGGGGGACGGCGTCGTGCAGTACCTGACGCAGAAGCTCCAGGCCCTGCTGTCGCAGGGCAGCTAACGCATCGAGCCACGCAGAACCGCGTTCAGGGGGTCACACCATCGAGCTCTACGGAAACACCACCGGCCTCGCGCCTTCAGCGGTCAAGACGCTCGAGCGCATCTACCGGCGACGCGTCCCCTCCACGCAGCTCACCAGCCCGGAGCTGACGGCTTCGCTCACGCAGGCGTCGCACGAGACAGGGCGACAGGTCGGTGCGCTCGTGCACCGCTCGGGTCAGGTCGACTACGTCATCGTCGGCGACGCGGGGCGACTGATGCTTCCGGACATCGGGCGCCTTCGCGCCGCCGAGGGGCGCTTTCGAGGCCTTCGCCTGATCCACACGCACGTGCGCGGCGAGCCGCTCACGCGCGACGATCTCGTCGACCTCGTGCGGCTGCGCCTCGACCTCGTGGCGGCGATCCAGCTGTCACCGTCGGGCGAGGCGCGGTCGATCATGTACGCCCACAACGTCCCGGTGGAGCGTGACGGCGAGTCGCCCTACCGCGAGGCGGGCCCGATGCCGCTCGCCCGTGCTCTCGAGCTCGACGTGGGCGAGCTGATGGCTTCGCTCGAGGCGGAGTTCGCCCGGCAGCGGCACGCGCGCGCGAGGGACGTCCTGGCGAAGGACGGCCGTGCGGTGCTTATCCATGTGGCAGACAAGTCCGAGCCGCAAGCGCTCGCCCGCGCGCGCGCGAGCCTCCGTGAGCTGCGGGAGCTCGCGCGCACGGCGGGGACGGACGTCGCCGACGTGATCCTCCAGGCCCGCGAGCACATCGACCCGAAGTTCGTGCTCGGCCGCGGAAAGCTCGACGACGTCATCGTTCGCGCGATGCAGCTCGGCGCCGAGACGCTCATCTTCGACCGCGATCTCACGCCCGCGCAGGGGGCCGCCCTCTCCAAGGTGAGCGACCTAAAGGTCATCGATCGGACCCAGCTGATCCTCGACATCTTCGCGCAGCGCGCGCTCGGTCGCGATGGCAAGCTGCAGGTCGAGCTCGCGCAGCTGAAGTACAGCCTGCCGCGCCTCGGTCTGAAGGACGACGCCCTCTCGCGCCTCACGGGTGGCATCGGCGGTCGCGGTCCGGGAGAGACCAAGCTCGAGATCGGGCGTCGACGCGCGAAGGAGCGGGTGACTCACCTGACGGCGCGGCTGAAGGAGCTCGCCAAGCAGCGCGAGCAGCGCAGGAAGAAGCGCACGCGGAGGCGCGTGCCGACGGTGTCTCTCGTGGGGTACACGAACGCTGGCAAGAGCACGCTGCTCAACACGCTCACGGGCGCCGACGTCCTGACCGAGGACAAGCTCTTCGCGACGCTCGACACGCGGTCGCGCCACCTGCGCGTCGGGTGGGCGGGCTACGGCGGCCGCGAGGTCATCCTGACCGACACCGTCGGCTTCATCCGCGACCTCCCGAAGGACCTCTTCGCCGCCTTTCGCGCCACGTTCGAGGAGGCCGCGGACGCCGACCTCCTCATCCACGTGATCGACGCGAGCGACCCCGCGCGGGAGCTTCACAAGGCGACGACGCTGGCGCTCCTCGAGGAGCTCGAGCTCGAGGCCATCCCGCGCCTCACGGTCTACAACAAGGCGGACCTGCTGGAGCCGGGCGAGGCGCGCCAGCTCGTTTCGGGCGACCGTGACGTCGTCGTCCTTTCGGCCACGGATCGCGAGACGACACGGGATCTCATCCTCGCGATCGCGGCGACGCTGGCGACGCGGTGGGAGGAAAGCGCGAGCGTCCCGGAGGTCGTGGCCGGCGATGTGGAGGACGAGGTCGAGAGCACGGACGACGCGGACGCCGACGGCGGGCAGTCGACGCTCGAGGAGATGCTCGCCGCGAGCGGAAGAAGGCCGCGGAAGGTTCGAGCGATGCCGAAGGCGACGTAGCCAAGGGGCGCTGGCAGCCTGAGCCTCGGGCAGCCCAATTCGCGCGCACCTTTGTGGTACCACCAGTGCCATGAACAGGGTCATGAGCCCCTCGAGTCTCCCCCGCCCGGTACGCTCTCCTCGCGGCACGCAGCTCACGTGCAAGGGCTGGGTCCAGGAAGCGGCGCTCCGCATGCTTCACAACAACCTCGACCCTGAGGTCGCGGAGCGGCCGGACGACCTCGTCGTCTACGGCGGAACGGGCAAGGCAGCGCGCTCGTGGGAGGCGTTCGACGTGATCGTGCGCGAGCTGCGCGCGCTCGAATCGGACGAGACGCTGCTCGTGCAGTCGGGGAAGGCGGTCGGGCGGTTTCGTACACACGTCGACGCGCCGCGCGTGCTCATCGCGAACTCGAACCTCGTGCCGAAATGGGCCACGTGGGACGAGTTCCGCCGGCTCGAGAAGCTCGGACTGACGATGTACGGCCAGATGACCGCCGGCTCGTGGATCTACATCGGGTCGCAAGGCATCCTCCAGGGGACGTACGAGACGTTCGTGGCGGCACGCGAGGCGGCCCGCAAGCGCGGACGTGGCGGGGGCGTCGGCGGGACAGGCCAGCTCTCGGTCCTCACGGCGGGGCTCGGTGGCATGGGCGGCGCGCAGACGCTCGCCGCGACCATGGCGGGAATGAGCTGCCTCGCGGTCGAGGTCGACCCTGCGCGCATCCAGAAGCGACTCGACACCGGTTACGTCGACGAGCGGATCGACGACCTGGACGTCGCGCTGCGGCGGCTCGCGGAGGCGGCGAAGGCCGAGCGGCCGGTCAGCATCGCGCTGTGCGGCAACGCGGCCGAGATCTACCCGAAGCTCCTCCGCCGTGAGGTCATCCCGGATCTGGTCACGGAGCAGACGAGCGCGCACGATCCGCTGGTCGGTTACATCCCGAACGGCTTCACGCTCGCCGAGGCCGCGGAGCTGCGAGCAGAGGACCCGGAAGGCTACGTTGCGCGCGCGAAGGCGAGCATGGCCGAGGAGGTGGAGGCGATGCTCGGCTTCCAGGCGGCAGGCTCCGAGGTGTTCGACTACGGCAACAACATCCGCGCCGGCGCGTTGGAGGCCGGCGTCGCTCGCGCTTACGAGGTTGTCGGGTTCGTACCGAAGTACATCCGCCCCCTCTTTTGCGTCGGCAAGGGGCCGTTCCGATGGGTCGCGCTCAGCGGAGATCCGGCCGACATCGCCGTGACCGACGAAGCCGTCCTCGAGGCGGTCCCCGACGATCCGGATCTCCGCCGCTGGCTGACCCTCGCGAGAGAACGCGTGCAGTTCCAGGGGCTCCCGTCGCGCATCTGCTGGCTGGGCTACGGCGCGCGCGCGAAGGTCGGCCGGGTGTTCAACGATCTCGTGAGGACGGGGAAGGTGAGCGCGCCCCTCGTGATCGGCCGTGACCATCTCGACTGCGGCTCGGTGGCGTCACCGAACCGCGAGACTGAGGCGATGAAGGACGGCTCGGACGCGATCGCCGACTGGGCCATCCTGAACGCGCTCGTGAACACGGCCGCGGGCGCCAGCTGGGTCAGCTTCCATCACGGCGGCGGCGTCGGCATCGGGAGCTCGCTCCATGCCGGGATGGTCATCGTCGCCGACGGGACCGACGCAGCCGCCGCGCGGCTCGAGCGTGTCCTCACGTGCGACCCCGGGATGGGGGTCATCCGCCATGCGGACGCGGGCTACGAGGACGCGATCGAGTGCGCCGCCGAAAAGGGCGTCCACGTGCCGCACCGCGCGGGCTGAGCGTTCGGAGCTGCGGCAGAGCTCATCGTTCGCACGGCTGGGCTCTGCAACGCAGCGCGAAGAGCAGACATCTGCTCCAGAAGAGATACGGTACGTACCGTTCCGAAATGCTCCTGGTGCCCTCGAGCTCTCATGGTTGAGGCCCAGCGTCCCGCGAGACCTCTAAAGAACGCATGTGGATAGTCAGACTCGCGCTCCGGCGCCCGTACACGTTCGTCGTCATGTCGATGCTCATCGTCATCGCGGGGATCTATTCGATCCTGCAGATGCCGACCGACATCCTCCCCGAGATCGACATCCCGGTGATCGCAGTCGTGTGGCAGTACGGCGGGCTTCCGCCCGACGAGATGGAGCAGCGCTTCACGGGAAACTTCGAGCGCGCGCTCACGACGACGGTCGCGGGCATCGAGCACATCGAGAGTCAGTCTCTGTACGGCGTCTCCGTGACGAAGGTCTTCTTTCACGCCGGGACGAAGATGGAGATGGCGAACGCGCAGGTGACGGCCATCTCGCAGACGCTGCTCAAGCAGTTCCCGACGGGCTCGACGCCGCCGCTCATCGTCAACTACAGCGCGTCGAACGTGCCGATCATCCAGGGGTCGATTCACTCCGAGACTCTCTCGGAGCAGCAGCTGTTCGACCTGACGAGCAACTTCCTGCGGACCGGCCTCGCCACCGTTCAGGGGGTGCAGATGCCCTACCCGTACGGCGGCAAGCAGCGGCAGGTGATGGTCGACATCGATCTCCCTCACATCTACGCGCTCGGGCTCTCGCCGAACGACGTGAGCAACGCGATCCAGGCCCAGAACCTCGTGCTCCCGTCGGGGACGGCCAAGATAGGGGATCAGGAGCTCCTCGTCCGGCTGAACAGCAGCCCTGACGCGCTCCGCGACCTTGCGGCGCTGCCCATCAAGACCGTCGGCGGCTCGACCATCACCATCGGTGACGTTGCGCAGGTGCGGGACGGCTACGCCCCGCAGACGAGCCTCGTGCGCGCCAACGGTCGCCGAGGCGTGCTGATGACGCTGCTCAAGAGCGCCGGCTCGTCGACGCTCGATATCGTGAGCCGCATCCGCGGCATCATGCCGAGCCTGCTGGCGACGCTGCCGCAGGAATACAAGATGGACCTCCTCTTCGACCAGTCGCTCTTCGTGCGCGCTTCGGTCATCGGGGTGGTCAAGGAGGCGGGGATCGCGGCGGGGCTCACCGCGATGATGATCCTCCTCTTCCTCGGGAGCTGGCGGAGCACGCTCATCGTCGTCACTTCGATCCCGCTCTCGATCCTCGTGTCGCTGATCTGCCTCGCGACTCTTGGCGAGACCATCAACCTGATGACCCTCGGCGGGCTTTCCCTCGCCGTCGGAATCCTGGTCGACGACGCGACGGTCGAGCTCGAGAACGTGCACCGCAACATGGCGATGAAGAAGCCGCTCGTCCGCGCGATCCTCGACGGAGCGCAGCAGATCGCCGTGCCAGCCTTCGTCGCAACGCTCTGCATCTGCATCGTCTTCGTGCCGGTCGTGTTCATCTCGGGCGCGGCCCGGTCGCTCTTCACCCCGCTCGGCATGGGCGTCGTCTTCGCGATGATGACCTCATACCTGCTGTCGCGGACGCTCGTGCCGACGATGGTGCACTATCTGCTCGAGGCAGAGATCGACCTCTATGGCGGCGTGCACGAGGCGGGCAAGACTCCCGCCGCGGGGAAGCAAGGCCAGAAGCGCGACATCATCTGGCGGGTGCACGAGCGCTTCAACGTCCATTTCGAGCGGTTTCGCCACGTGTACGGCGGCTACCTCGACTGGGCGCTCGACCACAAGAAGACGGTCACGCTCGGGTTCGGCGTCTTCGTCACGGCGTCGCTCGTCGGGCTCTTCCCGCACCTCGGGCGAGACTTCTTCCCTTCGGTGGACGCAGGGCAGATCCGTCTCCACGTCCGCGCGGCCCCAGGGACGCGCATCGAAACAACCGAGCAGATTTTCGTTCGCGTCGAGGGGATCGTACGAGACGTGATCCCGGCGGCGGATCTCGAGACGCTCATCGACAACCTCGGACTCCCCGCGAGCGGCCTGAACCTCGCGCTCGGCGACCCGTCGATGATCTCGTCGGCAGACGGCGAGATGCTCATTCAGCTGAAGGCGAAGCACCGTCCGACGCCAGGATACGTGAAGGCGCTTCGGGAGCGGTTCCCCGTGGACCTGCCCGAGGCGAGCGTCTTTTTTCTGGCGCCGGACATCACGACGCAGGTGCTGAACTTTGGCCTCTCGTCCCCGATCGACGTCCAGATCAGTGGCCCACTCACGAACAACGAGGCAGACTACGCGATCGCGCGGCAGCTGCAGCGCGACATCGCTCGCGTGCGCGGCGCCGTCGACGTGCACCTCTCGCAAGTGGTGAATCAGGCCGAGCTCCGGCTCGACGTCGACCGCGCGGAGGCGAGCGAGCAAGGGCTGACGCAGCGCGACGTCGCCAACGATACTCTAGTGTCGCTCAGCTCGAGCACCCAGGTCGCCCCGAGCTTCTGGCTCGATACGAAGAAGGGAGTCCAGTACCCCGTGGCGGTGCAGACGCCGCAGTACAACGTCGCGTCGATCGAGGCGCTCCAGTCGACACCGGTGCACCTCCCGGGAGGGAGCTCGCAGATGCTCGGCAACCTCGCGAGCCTCCGTCGCGATTTCACGCCCGTCAACGTGACGCACTACAACGTCCTCTCGACATTCGACGTGCAGGCGAACGTGCAAGGCGCCGATCTCGGTGCGGTCTCGGACGCGGTCGACGGGCTGATCGCGAAGGCGGAGAAGTCGCTCCCGCGCGGCACGAGGATCGTCGTGCGTGGCCAGGTCGAGAGCATGAACGCGAGCTTCCGCGGACTCTCGTACGGGATCATCGCCGCGGTGTTGCTCGTGTACCTGCTGATGGTCGTGAACTTCCAGTCGTGGCTCGACCCGGCCATCATCCTCATGGCGCTTCCGGGCGCGCTCGCCGGCATCGTGTGGATGCTGTTCGCCACGCAGACGACGCTTTCCGTCCCGGCGCTCATGGGCGCGATCATGAGCATCGGCGTCGCCACATCGAACAGCATCCTCATGGTGACGTTCGCGAACGACCAGCGAAAGGAGGGAGACGACGCCCGGCGCTCCGCATGGCTCGCAGGCGTCACCCGGCTGCGTCCGGTCGTGATGACGGCGCTCGCGATGATCCTCGGCATGCTCCCGATGTCGCTCGGCCTCGGCGAGGGCGGCGAGCAGAACGCGCCGCTCGCCCGCGCTGTCATCGGTGGTCTCTCGGTCGCGACCTTCACGACGCTGTTCTTCGTGCCGGTCGTCTACAGCGCTTGGCGGGCGAAGGCCCCGCGTTCCACGGAGCTCGAAGGAGTAGAAGAATGACAGACCCGAAGCACGTGACGCCCCCCTCACCGGCGCCGTCGGATGTCGCCTCGCACGAAGGGGAGGTGTTCGACCCCGCCCCGCATCGTCCGTCCTCACGCGCGGTCCTCGTGGTCGCCTTCGTCATCGTGCTCATCGCGGGCGCGCTGTTGGTCACGGGCATCGTTCCGCGCGTCATGCACGCGACCGCGATGGCGGACGACGAGCGACGCGCAGCGGGCGAGATGGCCAAGGTACGCGTGGCTCGCGCCGAGCGGCGTGTATCGAAGGGGGGGCTCACGCTCCCAGGCTCCGTGCAGGCGCTCCAGGAGACGAGCCTCTACGCACGAGCGAACGGGTACGTCCGCAGGTGGCTCGTCGATATCGGCGCGCAGGTGAAGAAGGGCCAGGTCATGGCCGAGCTCGACATTCCCGACACGGACGAGCAGCTCCGTCAGGCAGAAGCGGCCGCCAACCAGGCCCGCGCGGGGATCGCCCAGGCGAAGAGCCAGCTAGAGCTCTCGCGTACGACGAACCGCCGGTACACGACGCTCGCCCCCTCGGGGGTGGTGTCGCAGCAGGAGGTAGAGCAGTACCAGTCGGGGTTCGAGGTGCAGCAGGCGAACGTCACGGCCGCCGAGGCTGCATATGGCAGCGCGCAGGCGAACGTCCGTCGCTACAAGGACTTGCAGGGCTTCGGGACGATCACTGCGCCGTTCGATGGTGTAGTGACGATGCGCACGGCGGAGGTGGGCCAGCTCGTGAGCTCGGGCACCGGGATGGGGCAGGCGCTGTTCAAGGTCGCGGAGGTCGATATCGTCCGCGTATTCGTGAACGTCCCTCAGCTCTTCGCGGCGGGGATTCTGGTCGGGATGGACGCGAGGGCAGTCATGCGGGAGACCCCGGGCCGCGTCTTCCTGGGCAAGGTAGCGCGGACCGCGAACGAGCTCGATACGGCGACACGCTCGCTGCTTACGGAGGTCGACATCCCGAACGCAGACAGGAGCCTCGTGGCAGGGATGTACGCTCAGGTGACGTTCGACGTGAAGCGGCAGGACCACCCGCTATTCGTGCCGGCCACATCCGTGCTGTACGACGCGCGCGGCACCCGGGTCGCGATGATCGCGGACGGAAGGGTGGCGTGGAAGCCGGTCGTCGTCGAAGGGGACTTCGGCGATCGGCTGGCGATCGCGACGGGGCTCTCGGAGGGGGATATCGTTGCAGTCACGCCGAACGAGCGCCTCGTGGAGGGCGCGTCGGTGTCCGTGGAAGAGCAGAAGCCAGAGCCTGCCGCGCCAGGGCCTTCGCAAGGGCAGCAAGCGGCGCCTCCGCCGCCTGCTCCGTCGACACGTGACACGGGCGCGGGGAAGGGAAGGGCCCCGTGACCGCACGCGCACGCGCTGCGCTCCACGTCGCGCCGGTCGCTCGCGCGCGTCCGCGATCGCTAGGGAGGCCGCGGTCGGAGGCGTCGCGGGCGCGCATCCTGCTCGCGGCGCGCGAGCTACTCGAGGAGCGAGGTCTTCGCGCCCTGACGATAGAAGCGATCGCCGAGCGCGCCGGGGCGAGCAAGGTGACGGTGTATCGATGGTGGACCCACAAGGCCGCCGTCGTGCTCGACGCCGTGGCCGCCGAGACGCCGCGCATCACTTACCGTGAGTGTGCGTCTCCGCTCGAGAGCTTGCTCGCACAGATGCGGTCGTTCACGCGGTTCCTCACAGGTCGGCACGGGCGTCTCCTGGTCGAGGTCGTCGCAGAGGGTGTGCTTGACGCGGCCGTGGGCGAGGCGTACCGCGAGCACTGGGTGAAGCCGCGCCGCGACGACGCACGTCGCCTTCTCGAGCGCGCGATCGAGGTCGGAGAGCTCGCCGCCGGCGTCGACAAGGACGCCGCCCTCGACGCGCTGTTCGGGCCGCTCTACTACCGTTTCCTCGTCCAGCACGCCCCGTTGACGCCGGCGTTCGCCGAGACGATCTTCCGCACCGTGATCGGGGGCATCGCCGTCCCCGAGGTCGCGGCGCGCCTCGGGTTCACGGCGGCTCGGGGAAGTGACTGACGGCGACGCGCCGGCCATCCGGATCGCGGAAGTAGAGCGTGAACGCGGTCCGCTGCTCGATCGCCACGCCTGCCTGCGCGAGGCGCGCCTCGAAGCCCGGTCGCTCACCGGGCGAGATTGCGAACGCGACGAGCTCCTTCGATTGAGCGGTGAGCTCGGGCTCGCCCGGATCGCGACGCTCGAGCATCAGGATAGCGGTACCCAGCGAGAGCCAGACGCTCGACTCGGTGTCAGCGCCGGCTGCCCGCGCGTTGAGCTCAAGCCCGAGGACACCGCGGTAGAACGCGGCGAGACGAGGGACGTCGAGGGTTCGGAAGGCGAGGTGGTGAACACGCACGAGGCCATGGTAAGCCGCTCTTCATGACTGACGAAGCGCGGATGAACGAGGTCGCGACGGGGCTGGCAACGCCGGAGAAGCACGTCGTCGTCGCTACGCACGGATACTGCTTCGACGGCCTCTGTTCTGCGGTGATGTTCACGCGGCTCCTTCGCCACGTCTACGGCAGTACGCCGCTCCGCTTCACGTATCGCGGCGCCGGCTACGGACCCGGGCAGAACGGCGTCGACCCCGCCGTGCTGTCGGGTGACGAGAACGCGATCCTCGACTTTCGGTTTTCGCAGTCGCCGCGGCTGACCTGGTACTTCGACCACCATGTCAGCGCGTTCCCCACGCCGACCGATCGCGCGCTCTACGACACGAGGGTGGCAGCGGAGGCGTCAGGCGCCCCGGCGCTCCGGCGCACGTTCCACGACGGCGCATACACGTCGTGCACGAAGCTCATCGCGGACCTCGGCGAGAGGTACTTCGATCTCGACACCGCACCGATGGCGGAGCTCGTTCGGTGGGCCGACCTCATCGACTCCGCGTCGTTCCCGAGCGCCGAGATGGCGGTCGCGCGCAGAGAGCCCGAGCTCGTGATGATGACGGTGGTCGAGCACGCCTGCGACGATGCCTTCCTCGCCGAGTACGTCCCCCGCCTTCTCGCCGCGCCGCTCGCCGAGGTCGCCTCATCCCCCGCGATTCGTGACGCCGCGGTGCCGCTGCGGGTGACGCACGACGCGTTCATCGAGATGGTGAAGAAGTCGGCGGTCGTCATCGGCCCCGTCGTGTTCGTCGATCTCACGAGCCAGGTCGTCGACGCAGGCGCGAAGTTCGTCACGTACGCGCTCTACCCGAAGAGCGCATACTCGGTGACGCTGACCCGCTCCAAGTCCAAGTGCAAGATCTCCGTCGGCTACAACCCATGGAGCGGCGTCCGTCGCACGCATGACATCGCGTCGATCTGCGAGCGTTATGGCGGTGGCGGTCACCCGGTCGTAGGAGCCGTAGCCCTCCCTGTCGAGGACGTCGTCGGTGCACAGCGCGTGGCCAGCGAGATCGTACGCGAGCTCGGGACGTGACCGCGTCGGAGGTCCTGCCTACTCGTCGCAGGTGACGGGCGTCGTCGCGAGGCCTTCGCGAGGCGCCTGCGCGAACGTGCCCTCGGGGAGGGGTGGGTTCCACGCGATGTCGTCGTAGCGGAAGATCACGTCTTCCCCGAGCGCCGGGACCTCCACGTGAATCTTTCGTGGCGCCTCGGCGCGGCACAGCTCGCCGCTGGGCGGCAGAGTCGGGTCGAGCCCGGCGGCGTCCACGAGCGGCGCGCTCATGGGTGCGGCGCGGTGGTCGTCGAGCGACGCGTGGTAGAGGAGGACGCCCTTCTGCCACACGAGGACGTCGAGCAGGCGCATCCGCTGCTGGTCCCAGGGCTTGTCCCGGTCGTCGGGGTGAGGCGTGAGCCGGAGCTCCTCGGTAGCGTCGCGAGTACCGTGCAGCGTGACGACATAGTAGCCCTTCGGGCTCCACACCACGCTCCCGGCGGAGTCGTGCCGCACCACCGGCGCCTGCCCGCGAAGCAGATCGACGAGCACGTGTGCGGGGAGGGGAACGGTCGTCAACCGGGCGATGTTGCACGCCGACGCTGGGCCGACGTAGAAACGTCGAGCGCGAAGATCCGCAAGCGCGAAGCTCGTCCCGTCGCTGGTGAGCGTGGCAAGCGCCACCCCGAACGGGCTGATGGCGTCGAGGCGAAGACGCGCGGGGACGGCCACGAACATGTAGAGGTCGCCGCGGACGCGGCCGTGCTCGCTGAAGTGATCAATCTTCGCCTTCGCCTTGAGCGCGACTTCGCAGTCGCCTGTCGCCCGGAGCCGCTCGATGGCCGACGCCGCCGAGGGGACCTGCGACGCTGGCGGAGGGACGGAGACGCATCCTGAGAACAGGAACGAGGACACGGCGAGGAGGAGGGTGCGCATGAACGTGGTCAGCCTAGTCCATGGCGGCCCGGGCGTCGGCGCTGTCGACCGTGCCGTGTCCTTCGTGTGACGACGAGGTGGCGCGCGCGTCGCCTCGTTGACCTTCGCTGCGCCATGCGGTCGACTGCGCGCCATGACCCTTCAAAACATCGTTCGGTGGCTGGTCCCGCGGGAGCACCACTTTTACGATTTCCTGGAGCGCCAGGCGGAGACGGCCCACGCGGGTGCGATCGCACTCGCGCGCTTCAAGGACGGGATCGCGGCGACGACAGTGCGCGACGCCGTCCAGGCGCTCGAGCACGACGGAGACAAAATCGCGCACGAGATGGAGGAGGCGCTCGCCAAGACCTTCGTCACCCCCATCGACAGGGAAGACCTTCACAAGCTCTGCACGGAGCTCGACAACATCTTGGACCTGGCGAACGGCGCGATCCGCGCGGCGACGCTCTACGGAGTGGCTGCGCCGACGCCGCCGATGGCGAAGCTCATGGACATCCTGGTCGAGTGCACGAGCGTCCTGCGGACGACCATGCCGCGCCTCCGAAAGCACGAATATGCCGAAATCACCGAGGCTACCCGGACGCTCCGGCAGCTCGAGAAGGACGGCGACACGATCTTTCGTAACGCCGTCAGCGCCCTGTTCGAGGACCCCGCGATCGACGCGAAGAAGCTGCTCCGGGAGAAGCAGGTGCTCGAGGATCTCGAGAATGCCGTGGATGCTTGCGAGGAGCTCGGCGAGACGCTCGCCAACCTCGCGGTGAAGCATGGCTAGTCTGCTCCTCGTCGTCATCATCACCGCGATCGTCTTCGACTACATCAACGGCTTTCACGACGCCGCGAACGCGATCGCGACGGTCGTCTCGACGGGAGTCTTGCCGATCCGCACCGCCGTGATGGCGGCGGGTATCTTCAACTTCGTCGGAGCCGTTACGGGGACGGCCGTCGCGAAGACGATCGCCTCTGGCTTCGCCGACCCCGCGATTGTCTCGCAGACCGTCGTGCTCGGCGCGCTCATCGGCGCCATCGTGTGGAACCTCATCACCTGGTGGAAGGGTATCCCATCGAGCTCGTCGCACGCCCTCGTCGGCGCGCTCGGCGGCGCCGTCGTGGCGCACGCGGGCGTCCACGCTTTCAAGTGGCGCGCCCTCGTCGAGAAGGTGCTCGTGCCGCTGGTAGTGTCTCCGCTGCTCGGCTTCTTCGTGGCGTTCTGGCTCATGATCGGCCTCTTGTGGATCGTGCGGCGCGTGCGGCCGACCGTCGTGCACTCCGTGTCGCGCAGGATGCAGCTCGTGTCGGCGGGGGCGATGGCGCTCAGTCACGGCTCGAACGACGCGCAGAAGTCGATGGGCATCATCACCCTCGCGCTCGTGTCGTTCGTCGAGAGCAGCCATGGCCAGCACGGGAACATCCCCGCGTGGGCGCTTCCCGTGAAGGGCGTCGATGTCCCGCTCTGGGTCATCGTCGCGTGCGCCGCCGCGATCGGATTCGGCACGATGGCGGGCGGCAAGCGGATCATCAAGACCATGGGGACGAAGATCATCCGCATCTCACCGCTTCAAGGGTTCGCCGCAGAGACGGCGGGAGCGCTCACGATCATGGGAGCCAGCCATTTCGGCGTACCGGTCTCGACCACGCACTGCATCAACGCCTGCATCATGGGCGTAGGGTCGAGCAAGCGGTTGAGCGCGGTCCGCTGGGGCGTCGCGGGGAACATCGTCGTCGCGTGGGTGCTGACGATCCCGCTGAGCGGCGCGATCGCGTTCGTCGCGATGCTCGTACTCGACCTCTTCATGCCTTCGTGACGCTGGCCGCCGCGCGCCCGCTAGCGATGACGCGGAGGACGTCCGGCGTCAGCGAGAGCTCACTCGCGTCGCGGTCGTCACACCAGCGCGCATCGCGTGCGTCGTCGCCCGCTCTCACCACGGAAGAGGCGCCGGCGTCGAGCACGCACAGGAACTCGTGGATCTCGTACACCGCGCTGTTCGGATGGGGCCCCCGAGGCAGCGTGACGACTCCGAGCAATCGCTCCACCGTCACGACGAGCGCGGTCTCCTCGCGCACCTCCCGCACGACCGCGTCCACGAGCGACTCGCCCGGCTCGACCTTTCCTCCCGGCAGCGACCATGTCCCTGCGAACGGAGGCCGGCCTCTCTGGATGAGCAGTACGGCGTCACCCTTGAGCACGACGGCGCCGACGGCGAGTCGGGTGGGCATCGCCTCAGCCTACTGTATGTTGAGGGTCAGCTTCTGATGCAGCTCCTGAGAAATCCGCTCGTCCAGCCGCTCGAGGAGCCCTTTCGCGCTGTGCTCGACGATCTCGCGCGCGCACGTCGGTGGCCGACGTCTCGGGAGCCTTCGCGTCTCGGCCAGCTCGTGGGCGAGCTGTCTCGTGCGTACAACGACTCTTCGGCGATGCGCTCTCCTCCCCCGCGAACGGAGGACGCGCTCGCGGCCCGGCTGCTCTTCTCGTTCGCGAGAGACGTGCCGAAGGGAGCGGGCGCCGTGCGCGAGCTCGTATCGACTGGTGCTCTCTCGTTCAGCGCCGGGAGGGCGCTGCGGGTCCTCGACCTCGGCGCGGGTCTCGGTGCGACGACGCGCGGCATCGCGCGGGCGCTCGCGGCGAGCGGCGCCGAGGGGGTCGTCCAAATCGATGCGATCGATTCGGACGCGTCCGCGCTCGGGCTTGCGGCCGCGATCGTGCGCGCGCGTCCCGAGGAGGGCTCAGTGCGCATCGAGATGGTGACGCGCGAGGGGAGTGTCAGGTCTGCTGTCGCGGACGGCCCCTACGATCTCGTCGTCCTCGGCCAGGTCCTCTCGGAGCTCGACGTCGGGGACGAGGGTGTCGGTCGCACCGCGAAGCATGCGGCGCTCGTGGAGCGCTACGCCGCGCCACTCGACGCCGCGGGCGCCGTCGTCATCGTCGAACCAGCACTCCGGGATCGCACGCGCCACCTCCATGCGGTGCGCGATCTCTTGCTCGAGAGGGGCGTAGGGCTCAACGTGTTCGCGCCGTGCGTGCACGACGGGATGTGCCCCATGCTGCCGAAGTCGGAGTCATGGTGCCACGAGGACCTCGACGTCGACCTTCCCGACTGGCTTGCTCCGGTCGCGCGCGCGGCGGGCTTGCGCTGGCAAGGGCTGACTTTCAGCTATCTCGTGCTCCGTCGCGATGGTCGACGGCTCGTGCCGGCTGCCGTGGCAAGTGCCATGCGCGTCGTCTCGAGCCCCGTCGTGACGAAGGGAAAGCGGGAGCTGTTCCTCTGCGGCGAGGTGACGGGCCCTGGAGATCTCGCGGCGCGCACGGCGCCACTCAGGGTCATGCGTCTCGATCGACACCGAGCGCCGAGCAACGCTCTCTGGGACGAAGCGGCGCGGGGGGACGTCCTCGAGCTCACTCCGCCGGTCCTTCCGGAGCGTCCGCGTGTGTCGTCGGAGACCACCGTTCGACGCCTCACATGATGGGCCGCAGCGCGCAGATTGACAGCCCCGTGCCCCGCCGGTAATCGCCGCGTGCCATGCCACTGCCGCCACGCAGAGCGCACGAGAGCCCGGTTCGAGAGTGCACACTCGGGCGAGGACTCTATGCGATCGTCGACGTGACCAGCCTCGCCCGGCGCGGTCTCGACCCTGTCGCGTTCACGCGTGCCGTGCTCGTTGCTCGTCCCGCAGCGCTCCAGATTCGCGCGAAAGACCTCGCGGCGTCCGATGTGCTCGCGCTCCTCCTCGCCGTCTCCGGCATGTGCCGTGACGCGGGCGTACCGCTCGTGGCGAACGATCACGTCGACCTCGCCGGGCTCGCGGCGTGCGCGTACATCCACGTCGGGCAGACCGATCTCTCTGTTCCTGACGCGCGACGGCGCGCGCCCCACACCCGCGTCGGCGTTTCTACTCACACGGCCGAGCAGCTTGCAGCGGCACTCGAAGCACGCCCCGATTACGTGGCTTACGGCCCGGTCTTCGCGACGTCGTCGAAGAGCAACCCGGACCCCTGCGTCGGTCTCGACGGGCTCGCGCTCGCGTCGGTACACGCAGCCAGGTTTGGCGTACCGCTCGTCGCGATCGGCGGGGTCACGCTCGAGCGTGCTCCGGCGCTCCGCAAGTGGGCGACGGCCTCTGCCGCGATCCATGCGCTCCTGCCGCCGCGAGAGAGCTCCTCTTACGCCGAAGTGACCGACCGCGCGGTCGCGCTCCATGAGGCACTCCTCGGCCCCGGAGCTGGGGCGCAGCGCCCGGTTTCGTCCGCGTGATCACGCTCCTCGCGGCGGTGACCGTTGGCCTCATCACCGGCCGAGTTCTTGGCATCCTGATGAACCGGCGCGACAAGCGAGCGGCGCCGAAGGTGGCGGCGAAGCCTCGGGTCGGGTCTCTTGGCGCGGGTGGCGCAGACGAGCGGCTTCGCGGGCTTCCGTGTACTGTCGGAGACGTCGTGACCCTCGCACATGGCGAGGAGGCATGGCTCTCGGGTGCGATCCTGTTCCGCGAACGCGTCGCACACCGCGACGAGGCGGGCGACCCGGTCCGGACGGCGGCGGCGCTCTTCGTCGGGCCTGACCGGGCCGTCGCGCGCGCGGTCTACGCACGTCCGTTGCCCGAGGCCTCGCTCGACTGGATGTGGCCGCTCGCGCCCGACGCGCTCACGATTGGCACCGAGCCTCCGTCTGCCGTCGAACACGACGGCGAACGTTTCGAGCGTGTGCGGCGTATCCCGCTCGCGCTCGTCGTCGTCGGGACCGGCGCACCGGAGCTCGGGTCGAGCGCCGTGGTCGGGGAGTACGAGGGAGCGGCGGGGGCGAGGCTGCTCGTCGTGATCGGCGTGAAAGGCACGACAATCTGGCGCGGTCGGCGGCTCGAAGAAGGCATGTACGACGTGCTTCCGGGGACCCAGACGGCCGGTTCCTGAGCTTCAGGCTTCGGCGCGGACGGCGACGTCGGCCGGGGTCGGGGAAGCGGCCGCGCTCCCCGCGAATTCTCACGGAAGGAGGGAGGCTCACACCGACGGGCGCCGTGAGAATTCGACGATGGTCAGGGGTCGCGCGCGCAGCGGATGCCGTCGTCGTCGTAAAGCGTGACGGGGTCGAAGAGGTAGTCTTGGCTCGTGTAGAGATTGACGGGGATGTCGTAGTACCCGCCGCCGCGCTGCACTCTGCCGACCGCGGAGTCGAGGCTCGCGTCGAACAGCGCGGCATCGAGGACGCCGCCATCGAGCTCCGCGCAGTTGTCGCACGGGACGGGGTAGTTCGGCGTCCACCAATCGAGCGCCCACTCGTACATGCTACCGGCGAGGTCCGACTGACCCCAGCGGCCGTCACCGAGCGGCGATCGCGAACCGACAGGAGGGATGTCGGTGAGCACGCACTGGAGGTAGCCGCCGTCGAGCATGACAGGGGGACCACCGTGCCCCGTGCAGTCGTAGACGGCATACGCGGGGCTGATCTGCGTGGACGACGGTGGGTTCGACCATGGGTACACGCGCTGCTCGCTCCCGCCGGCAGCTGCGTAGTTCCATTCTGCGTTGGTCGGCAGCCGCCCGCCGTCCCACGCGCAGAACGCGAACGCCTCGAACCACGAGATGCAGTTGATGGGGAGGACCTCGTTGTTCGCAACCTCGTTCGTCCAGGTGTAGTTGTAGTTCTCGGGGTCGCCGTCGCAGGTCAGGTCGTTGGCGAGATCGGTCGTCGCGGCCGGAAGGTACTGGTTCCACCCCGCGTTCCATCCGCTGCCCGGGATGTGCGGCGATGCGCCGGCGCCTGCCGCGGGCGGGTTGACCTGCGTCCCGAGCCCGAGGTTGACGAAACGGCGGAACCTCCCGACGGTGACCTCGAAGCGGTCGAGGATGAAGCTGCTCACGACAGCGCTCGCGTCGGTGCTGTTGCTCCGGAGGAATGTCCCGCCCGGCACGAGCGCCGATTCGCAGCAGTTCACGGTCTTCCCAGGCACGCACGACGGGCCCGCGCCGGTGCCGCCGTCTACGCAGCTCGTCGCGGGCGTCCCGCACGAGGCGTCGGTGCATCCGACCTCCTGCGCCTGGCTCACGTCCTTCACATGTGCATCGTGGCTCACGCGCGCGTCGTTACGGGTGGTCGCATCCGATTTCACGGTCGTACCGTCGACTCCCGGGTGGCCAGCTTCGACGCGCCCAGCGTCGATCCCGGACCCCGCGTCGCCCGCGGTGAGCAAGCTGGAATCGTAGATGTCGCATGCAGTGGCCGCCAGAGACCACGCGATCACTACCCCGCGCAGACGGATGCTCACACGCGACAGCATCGCACTCCCACGCACGTCATTCAACCCGACGCCGGGTGACGTCTTTCGCCGGGAAGCTCGCCATGTCCCCGGTGTCGAGCGCGACCGAGACTCGCATCTGCAGAACGTCGACCTCGCGCACCCGCCCCGCGCCGCCCGGTGTCACCACCGAATCCCCTGGCTCGGGCATCGCCTTGCGACCGGCGCGGTAGTGCGCCTCTTCGTACACGAGGCAGCAGAGGAGCCTTCCGCAGATGCCCGAGACCTTCTGTGGATTGAGCGTGAGGCCTTGCTCCTTGGCCATCTTGATCCCGACCGGAGTGAAGTCGGACAAAAAAGTGTTGCAGCACAGCTGCAAGCCGCACGGGCCGACGCCGCCAATCAGACGGGCCGCGTCGCGCATCCCAATCTGGCGGACCTCGACCCGCTCGCGCGTCGTGCGACCGATGCTGCGGAGCCAGTCGCGAAAGGGCAGCTTGGAGTCGCTCGCGAAGTAAACGACGAACTTTCCGCCGCCGTTCATGGCCTCCGCGCGAACCACCTTCACAGGCAGCTCCAGGACGCGCGCCGCATCCTTCGCCACCCGCCAGACGGACTGCTCGCGCTCCCGGATATGGGCTTCTGCTGCTGCATCGCCGGACGTCACCCGCCGGAGAATGCGGGTGGGGGCCGCCGCGAGCATCGTGCGCCGCGACGGGACGACGACCTCGCCCCACGCGATGCCGTTCGGGGTCTCGCACACCACCCGTTCGCCGCGGCCGTAAGACACGTCGCCGCAGTCATGCTCGACCAGGCGAGACGCTTCGAAGCGGACGGCTGCCGCGTGATAGAGCGTGAGCCCGGTCGGGTCGAAGCTCACCTCTTCCGGCAGGGCAAGCTCGTGGGCGAAGTCCGGGTCCTCATCGACCAGCGGCGTCGCGGTCGTTTCGACCGAGGGCGAGCCAGCCAGCGCGAGGTGTCGACGCTCAGGCAAGACAGGTCACGCTCCACGCATCCGGATGAGGAGAGACTCGGCGACCAGCTGGGCGGCGGCGTTGCCACGCAGCTGGCCGAGCGCGCCGAGCACCAGCTGGTACCGGTTCGCCGCGCTCACGCCCGATGAACCGGCACGGACGTCGCGGCACGCGTCCTCTGCAAGCCGGTGGGCGAGCGCCAGGAGGTGAAGATCGAGGGCGTCCTTCTGTTTCTTGGCGTCCTCGGCAACCTCGAGGATGCGACCCAAGCCTTTCGTCTCGAGAGCGACGAGCGCCTTGGTGACGAAGGCCTCCCGCTCCGCCGTCGCCTCCGGGTCGGCGAGCATCGCAGCCTCCTCCATGCTGCCGTGCGCGAGCCGCGACACTGCCGCAGCCTGGGCCGCAGGGGTTCCGCCGAGCGTCAGCAACTGAAGGACGATCGCATCGGGGAGCCGGCCAAACCGCACCCGCTGCGTCCGTGAGCGAATCGTCGGCAGGAGCGAGTCGGCGCGGGCGGAGAGCAGGATGAAATGCGTGCGATCGCCCGGCTCTTCGAGTGTCTTGAGGAGGGCGTTCGCACCGCCGGTGCTCAGCTCCTCGGCGCGTCGCACGATGAACACGCGCGCTCTCCCCTCATGAGGCGGGAACGCGGCGCGCGCCAGGACGAGCGTACGGATCTGGTCGATCGACAGGTCCTGCGTTTCCGGCGTTCGTCGCCCGATCTGCTCGGGTGAGTAGAGCCCGCGTTCGAGGATGACGACGTCCGGGTGGAGTGGTCGCGCGCTGCCGGGACGTATGGCCACTCGAGTGCACGCCGAGCACTCGCCGCACGCTCGATCAGCCCCCACGCCGCTCTCGGGCCGTCGCTCGCACACGAGGGCCTGCGCGAGGCCGAGGGCCGCCAGCTCCTTGCCGACCCCCTCGGGACCGTCGAACAGATACGCGTGATGCACGCGCGCGCGCTCGAGCGCTCGCATGAGCGTCGCCTTCGCCGTGTCCTGGGCGAGCAGCGTGGCGAGGATCGCAGGGGGCACGTCCGAGACCTACCGTCCTGTCTACGCGCGGGCAAGGCGGTTGGCGGGCTGGCGTGCAATCTCGGCTGAGTGTAGCTTCGTGCGCCACAGCTACGACAAGGGAGCGACGAATGACGACGATGGCGGACATCGAACGCGAGATCGCGGAGCGACACCTGCTCACCCACCCCTTCTACAGGGCCTGGTCCGACGGCACATTGCCGCGCTCGGCGCTGCTCGAGTACGCCCGACAATACTTCGCGTTCGAGGTGCGCCTCCCGCGGTTCCTGACGGCGCTCCACAGTCGCGCGGAAGATCGCGCCGTTCGTACGGCCTTGCTCTCGAACGCCTGGGACGAGGAGCACGGCGAGCAGAACCATGCGGAGCTCTGGCTCCGCTTCGCCGAGGCGCTCGGTCTCGCCCGAGCCGAGGTCCAGGAGGCCACGCCGAACGCGACGACACAGGCGCTCGTCGACACCTACCGTGACCTGGCGGAGAACGCCCCCGTCGCGGCGGGCGTCGCTGCGCTCTACGCATACGAGTCGCAGTTCCCCGCCGTCGCAGGGGCGAAGGTCGAGGGCCTCGAGCAGCACTACGATTTCCTCGCTCCGGAGAGTCGCAACGGGGTCGCGTTCTTCGAAGTGCACCGCACCCTCGACGTCGACCACGCGAACGCCGAGCGAAAAATCGTCGCCGACTCCGTCGCCGACGGCCAGGGCGAGGTGGCGCTCGCGGCGGCGCGCAGGGCGCTCGTCGCCTGGTGGGACTTTTTGAGCGCATTCGTTCCGGCCGAGATGGCGGGCTGCACGGCCTAGACGTCCTCGGTCCCCGGACCGAAGAGGTTGATCTGGGCAGGCTTAGTCACGGAATTCTTGCGTCGCTTCGGGCGAAGCGCCGTCCTCGCCGCGAGAATTCGGCGGGGGAGCGCGGCCGCTCCCCTCGACCCCACCCCGGACTGAAGTCCGGGGTCTACAATCCCTGTGCGTGGCTCAGTCGCACGCCCCGCCGGTGCACCCGTTGTCGCACTGGTTGCCGCACCCGCCGCAGTTGCTCGAGTCGCTGTCCGTGTCGGTGCAGGAGCTTCCGCAGCACTGGGGGCTGACGCCGTCGTTGCAAGAGTTGCCGCAGGACCCGCAGTTGCCGTTGTCGCTGTCCTCGTCAACGCAGCCGCTGTTGCAGCACGCCGGGTTGACGCCGTCGTTGCAGCTGTTGTCGCATTCTCCGCAGTTGTTCGAGTCCTGAGTGGTGTCGACGCAGTTCCCGTCGCAAAGCGTCTGGGCGCCGCAGTCCGGCGCGCACTGGCCGCCCATGCAGGTGCCGTCACCGCCATCACACTGATTGCCGCACCCGCCGCAGTTGTTCGGGTCGCTGTCGGTATCGATGCAGCTGCTTCCGCAACACTGCGGGCTGGTCAGCCCCATCGCCGTGCAGTCGGTGCCGCACGAGCCGCAGTTGCTGATGTCACCGTCCGCGTCGGAGCAGAAGCTGCTGCAGCACTGCGGGATGTCTCCGCCGCACGTGTTGTCGCACCCGCCGCAGTTGAGCGGGTCACTCGTGATGTCCGTGCAGTTGCCATCGCACGAGACCTGCGGATCGTTGCACATCGCCGCCCCGTCGCAGGTGCCGCCGGTGCAGGTCATCCCGCCGCAGTCGTTCCCGCACGAGCCGCAGTTGTTCGTGTCGCTGTCGGTGTCGACGCAGCCGCCGCTGCAGCAGCTCGGTGACGTGCCTGTGCTGCAGGCGGTGCTGCAGGTCCCGCAGTTGTTGATGTCTGAATCGAGATCGGTGCAGCCGCTCGCTCCGCAGCACCCAGGGGTCGTGAAGTCGTCCTGTGTGCAGTCGTTGCCGCAGCCGCCGCAGTTGAGGACGTCGCTCGTCGGGTCCGAGCAGCTCGACGAGCAGCAGGCCTGCATGCCCATGCACGCGTTCCCGCAAGTGCCGCAGTTCTTCGCGTCCATCGAGGTATCGACGCACGCCCCCTTGCAGCAGCCGCTCACCGTGAGCGCGTCGTCCATCGTGCAGTCCTTGCCGGCTGCCGAAGAGCATCCGCCGCAGTTGGACTCGTCGGTCGTCGTGTCGGTGCAGACCCCCTCGCACTGCGTCTGGCCCATCGTGCAGCTGCTGCCGCACTTGCCGGCGGCGCAAACCATGCCGTTGGCGCACGCCGTCCCGCACTTCCCGCAGTTCAGGTTGTCGGTCATCGTGTCGCTGCAGCTCCCGCTGCAGCTCGTCTGACCCATCGGGCACGGGGAGGTGCATGCGCCGTTCGTGCACGTTGTCCCCGCAGCGCAAGCGTTCCCGCACTTGCCGCAGTTCTTCGGGTCGGTCGACGTCGTCGCGCAGGTTCCCGAGCAGTTGACCTGGGGCGAGACGCAGGTCGTCGCGCACTTCCCGGCGCTGCACGCCTGCCCCATCGTGCAGGCCGTTCCGCAGCTCCCGCAGTTTGTCGTGCTGGTCGTCGTGTTGACGCAGCTGCCGGAGCACAGTGTCTCGGGGCTCGTGCAGGTCGTGGCGCACGTCCCGTTCGTGCACGCCTGGCCGGTCGGGCACGCATGACCGCAGCTCCCGCAGTCCTGGTTGCTCGACGTAAGGCTCACGCACGCCCCCGCGCAGGCGGTGAGCCCGGCGTTGCAGGTCGTCCCACACTTGCTTGCCGAGCATGCCTCGCCGACTGGGCACGTCGTGCCGCAAGCGCCGCAGTTCGTCGTGCTGGTCGTCGTGTCGACGCACGCATTGCTGCACAGCTTTTCGCTACTCGGGCAGGTCGCCGTGCACACCCCGTCCGAGCAGCCCTGGCCCGCAGCGCACGCCTTCCCGCACGCGCCGCAGTTGGCGCTCGAGGAGCTAGTGTCGACGCACTTGCCCGAGCAGCTCGTCAGGCTACCGGAGCAGCTCGCGGTCTGGCATGCGCCCGCGACGCACGCGACGCCCGCAGCGCACGTCTTTCCGCACGCACCGCAGTTCGAGGTGTTGGTCGCCGTATTCGCGCAGGCGCCGCTGCAGACCGACTGCCCCGCTGCGCAGGTCGTGGTGCACGCGCCGTTCACGCACGCCTCTCCGGTCGTGCACGCCTTGCCGCAGCTGCCGCAGTTCTTCGGGTCGCTTTCGGTGTTGGTACAGGCCGTGCCGCACAGGTTCTGCCCAGCGACGCAGCTCAGCGAGCAGACGCCCGATTCGCAGTTCTCGCCGGCCGGACAGGAGTTCCCGCACTTGCCGCAGTTCGAATTGGACGAGCTCTCGTCGACGCACGACCCGCTGCACATCGTCGCGCCGCCCGGGCAGCTCGTCGCGCAGGCGCCGTTGACACACGCCTGCCCGGTCGCGCACGCCGTGCCGCACTTGCCGCAGTTGTTGCCGTCGCTCTGGATGTTCGTGCACGACCCGCTACACGCCGTCTCTGGGCTCGTGCAGCTGCTTGCGCACGCACCGTTCGCGCACACCTGCCCCGCCGCGCACTTCGCGCCGCAGCTCCCGCAGTTGCTCGGATCGTTCGACGTGTTGTCGCAGCCGCTGTTGCACTGGGTCGTCCCGGACGGGCACGACGAGCTGCAAATGCCGTCCACGCACGAGGTGCCGGCACCGCAGACCTTGCCGCACGCCCCGCAGTTCAGGTTGTCGCTGAGGACGCTGGTGCAGGTACCGCCGCAAGATTTCTGCCCCGAGGTGCAGACGGTGACGCACTCCCCCGCGTTGCAGAACTGGCCCATCGTGCAGGTCGTCCCGCACTTCCCGCAGTTCATCACGTCGGACTTCACGTTCACGCATGAGCCGCTGCAGAGCGACTGGTTGCCCGAGCATGTCGAGGAGCACTTGCCCGCGACGCACGCCTCCGTGCTCGGGCACGCGTTCTGGCACTGCCCGCAGTTGCCCGAGTTGCTGGTGAGCGTGACGCAGTTGCCGCTGCACATCGACTCGCCGGTCGGACAGCTCGTGACGCACTTGCCGGCCGAACAGGCCTCGCCGCTCGCGCACGCGTTGCCGCAGGTCCCACAGCTCGTGTTGCTCGTCTGGGTGTTCGTGCAAGTCCCGCTACAGCTCGTCTGGCCCGCCGCGCAGCTCGCGGTACAGCTCCCCTTTGTGCAGGTCTGCATGGCCGCGCAGGCATTCGCACACCCGCCGCAGTTGGTCGGGTCGGTTTGGACGTTCGTACAGACTCCGAGGCACGAGATCGCCGCGCTCGAACAGCTCGGTCCGTCGCCGCCCCCGTCGACCGTTGCGGTCGTGCTGTTGCCGCTGGCGCAGCCTGCGATGGGAGAGATGATCGCGAACAGGCTCAACAGAGCCACGGCGAGGGGCAGCAGGCGGCGTGCGAGCATCGGAATCTCCTCCAGAGAAGCTACGGAAGAGACCACGATATGGGTGACGTCAACAGAGGGTCAAGGCGCCGCCCCTTGCCTACGTGTACGGCGCCCGGCCGCGCGCATGAGCTTTCGGCTACGGCGCGTCCTCCTCCGCCTCGAGCTTGGCGAGCTCCGCGTCCTCGTCGCCCGAGCCGCCCGCCGCCGCACGCTCCCGCGCGAAGAGCCGGTTCAGGGTACGCCGGTCGACGCCGAGGATCTCCGCGGCCCGTGTCTTGTTCCCACCCGTCCGCGAGAGCACACGGTCGATGTAGCGCCGCTCGAGGACGCTCAGCGTGGGCCAGTCGGCGACGATCGCGCCGTCGGTGTGCGTCGTGCTCGCCTCGGCCGTGCGCGCGATCTCGGGCGGGAGGTCGTTCTTCGTGATGACACCCTCACGCGCGAGCAGCATCGCGCGCTCCACGATGTGCGACAGCTCCCGCACGTTGCCCGGGAACCCGTAGCCGTCGAGCTCGGTCAGCACCTCTGGCGCGACGCGCGGGATGGGGCGCCCCAGGCGAGCGCCGTGTCTCACGAGGAGATGCCGCACCAGGAGCGGGATGTCGGCCTTGCGATCGCGCAGCGGCGGGACGCGCACGGTCACGACCTGGAGGCGAAAGAAGAGGTCCTCGCGGAAGCGTCCGGCCTGGAGCTCGTTCTTCAGGTCGCGGTTCGTCGCTGCCACCACCCGCACGTCGACCTTGATGGTCTCGCTCGCGCCGATGCGCCGGATCTCCCCCTCCTGGAGCACTCGCAGCAGCTGGACCTGCATCTTCGGGCTGATCTCGCCGATCTCGTCGAGGAAGAGCGTGCCACCGTTCGCTTCCTCGAAGAGCCCGCGCTTCGTCGCCGTCGCCCCCGTGAAGCTCCCGCGCTCGTGTCCGAAGAGCTCGCTCTCGAGGATGCTCTCGGGCAGCGCCGCGCAGTTCACGGCCACGAACGGCTTGCTTGCTCGCGGGCTCTTGTCGTGGATGGCGCGCGCGACGAGCTCCTTGCCCGTCCCGCTCTCCCCGACGATCAGGACGGTCGCCGTCGTCGGCGCCACCTGCGCCACGGTCTTGTAGACGCTCAGCATCGCGCCGGCGGTGCCGACGATGGTCGCCGCCTCCGCCTGGGCCTCGCGCGGGTCGACCGACTTCGCGTCCGCATCCGCGAGCTTTCGGCGCGCGACCGCCTCGGCGACCATCCGGCGCAGATCGGTCGGCTCGATGGGCTTCGCGAGATAGTCGTACGCGCCGAGCCCGACCGCGTTCATCGCCCCCTCGATGTCGGCGAACGCGGTCATCAGGATGACGGGCAGCTCGGTCGTGGTCTTGCGAACCTGACGGAGGACATCGAGCCCGTTCGTTCCGCCGGCCAGGTGGATGTCGGAGAGGACCACGTCGTAGGTCGTCAGCTTGGCGGGTGCCGGAAGGTCATCGACGGTGTCGAAGACGTCGACCGAGTAGCCGTCCGTCCTCAGCACCCGCGCAAGCAAGCCCGAGAGCATCTCGTCATCCTCAAGAAGAAGGATCCGGGCGCGTGGGGTCGGCTCTCGCTTGGTGACGTCGTCCGTCATGGGGTTGCTCCGGCTACGGTTCGACGGGCGCGCGTCGTCGCGGTGGTGTTGGGTGGGAGGGTTTGCAGGGGTGGACTGGGACATCATGTCGCGCACTCTCCGGGATGGGTATCCCTATCGGTCGCGTTCACCCTTGATCTGGGGTGATGGCGAGGCCGCTGGTGCTCCTCTGCAAGCGCTCGACCACCGGTCGCGGCGCGTCTCTCGCGGCGAGCCGACGGGCGCAGAGACGGGCGGCATCGAACCTGACGAGCGGGCTTTCGTGCCAGAGTAGGCCGCGATGGGCTTCGACCTCGTCCGCGTCGTCCAGCACGTGCATGGCCACCTCGGCTGGCTCGCGGCGGCGGCGCTCGTCCACCCTGCGATCCTCCTCCGTCATCGCAAGCGGAAGGCACACGTCTCGGTCGCCGTCGCGGTCATCCTGCCCACGCTCGCGGGCGCGCTCGGCGCGTGGATTTACGGGCCGTACCGGGACCGCATCAAGCAGAGCATCTTCATCGACGCGCCCTGGGTCGGTCTCCTCTTCGAGCGGAAAGAGCACCTCGCGTTCGGAGCCATCCTGCTCGGCTGGGCGGGCGCAGTGGCCTACGTGCTCGCGATCCGTGCGAGCGAGGCCACACGCGAGTCGCTGCGGACATTTGCCCACCGCGCGTTCGTCGCCTCGGCCATCCTCGCGCTCTCCGTGGCGTCGCTCGGGACCGCGGTCGCCTCGTTCCGCAGCCTGTGATCTCGCGCCTGCAAGCTGCGTCGCCTAGGCTGCGACCGTGGCCGATGAGCGCGCGTGGGACGACACCTACTGGAAAGCGCTCGTCGAGGCGTCGCCGGACGTCATCCTCGTGGTCGACACGACGGGGACGATTCTGTTCGCGAATCGGCTCCCCGCGAACGAGAGCATCGTCGGACGCAAGATCTGGGAGTTCGCGTCCGGCGACGGGCTGAAGCGGCTGACCGAGAAGCTTGAGCAGGTCGTCGTCTCCCGAAAGGCGGTCATCTACGAGAACGCCGGCGCGAGGATGGACGGCAGCCCTGGGTGGTACGAGGTACGCGCCATTCCCGTGGTCATCGACGGCCGCGTCGATCGAATCCTCTGGGCCTCGAGCGACGTCACCGAGCGCAAGAGGCTCGAGGAGCAGCTCCGTCAGGCGCAGAAGATCGAGGCGATCGGGCTCTTCGCCGGCGGCGTCGCGCACGACTTCAACAACATTCTCGCGGTCATCCTCGCGTCGAGCGACTTCGCGGCGAAGAAGCGGCCGCACGACGCCGAGCTCCAGGTTCTGCTGACCGAGATCGCCGACACCGCGCGGCGCGGAGGCGATCTCACGCGCCGACTCCTCGCGTTCTCCCGCACGCAGATCCTCCACCCGCGCCTCGTCGACCTCGCCGCGACGATCGCCGACTTCGCGCGCATGATCCGGAGGATCGTCGGCGACGAGGTGCAGCTCGTCCTCCACGAGCCCGGCGCGCCGCTCACCATCACCGCCGACATCGTGCAGCTCGAGCAGGTGCTCATGAACCTCTGCACGAACGCTTGCCAGGCGATGCCCCACGGAGGCGAGCTGCACCTGTCCACGCGCAGCGTCGATCTCGACGCACGCTTCGCGGCGGAGAACGCGTGGGCTCGCGAGGGACCTTTCGCCGAGATCAGCGTGCGCGACACCGGCGTGGGGATGGACGCGACGACCTTTGCTCGCATGTTCGAGCCGTTCTTCACGACCAAGCCAGAAGGGACCGGGCTCGGGCTCCCGACCGTCCACGGCATCGTCCAGCAGCACGGAGGCTTTCTGCACGTCGAGAGCGCGCCGGGTGCCGGCACGAATTTTCGCGTCTACATGCCGCGCACCGTGGGGCCCGCGAGGGCGATCGGTGCGAAAGATGAGGGCGACGGGGGCGGCGGTGCGTGACGCGAGACTGGCAAGCGAGCGGCGGTCTCCGTGTATCGTACGCGCACCCCCAGTGATCTCACCCCGTCCGGAGTCCGTGTCCATGCTTCAGTCTCGTGCCCGCCGCGCAGTGCGCCTCGTTCGCTCGCTAGCCTTCGCCGCGCTCGCGCTCTCCGCTGGCGCAGCCTGCGTGGGGGGCGGCGCGATGATGACCCCGCAGGTCATCGAGCGGGCGGGAACGCAGGGCTACAAGGCGTCGTACGAGAAGGTCTTTGCCGGGACCGTGAGCGCGCTCAAGGCGGAAGGCTTCCCGATCGCGAGCGCCGATCCCGCGACCGGCTTCATCAAGACCGGGCAGAAGGTCATCCGGTCCGTGGCGATGGGCGGGAACGGGTCGGCGGTCGCCGTCGACATCACCCGGCAATACGTCGTGCACATCCGCAAGGTGCCCGAAGGGATCGTCGTCTCCGCGGAGCCGCGCATCTTCCAGGGGAACGCGGAGCTCTCGTCGCAGCCCATCTGGGACCTCGACGGGCCGGAGGGCGAGGGCGCTCTGTGGATTCGGCTGTTCCGCGACATCCGGGAAGCGATCTAGTCCCTCGACGGAGGTCTCTTTGCGCGCTCTCGGAGGCGGAGAAAGAGGCGATTCGTTCCGCGGAAATGACGAGGGATGCTCTCGAAGGACCGAGAGACTCCGTCGGTGTGGCGAGGGAGGCGCGAAATTCGACCTGGGCCTCCCGAGGCGCGACGAGGGCCGCTCTCGGCGTGCCGAGAGACGCTCGAGCCATACCGATTGCCGCCCGAGGGACACCGATTGCCTCCCGAGGCACAGCGAGAGCGGCGATTGGAACTGCCAGCGGGGTCCGTCGGTATGCCGACAGACGCCCCGGTCACGCCTACGGTCGCTCTCGCGGTGACGAGAGACGCCCGAGTCAGACCGAGGGCGGCTGTCGGCACGCCGAGAGCGGCAATCGTCACATCGAGGGACGCTGTCGGCACGCCGAGCGCAACAGTCGGCGCATCGAGGGCGGCTGTCGGCACGCCGAGCGCAGCAATCGGCACACCGAGAGCGTCTGTCGGCACACCGAGAGCGTCTGTCGGCACACCGAGAGCGTCTGTCGGCACACCGAGCGCCCCCTTTCGAGACACCGAGAGCGTCTCTCGCCCTTCCGACGGAGGCTCAGGTCGAACTTCGCGAGGCGCTCGGCACTCCGCGGGAGGCTCTCGGTAGACCGAGAGACGCCCTCGCGATTCGTCGGGCAGGATTCGCGGTGATTTGTGAGGTCCGAGGCGGATCGAGCGCCCCGAACGACGTGGCGAGAGGCGCCGTCGGTGCGGCGGGAGACGCTCTCGGCACCATTCGAGAGGCGCTCGACGCGACTTCGGCCGCGCAGCGAAGAGCTCGGGCAGCCATCGGAGCGCGTCGGGAGGCTCAGGTGCCGGTGAAGCTCGCCGCGCGCTTCTCGAGGAAGGCCTTCATCCCTTCGCGCTGATCGGCGGTGCCGAAGAGCAGCGCGAACGCCTGCGCCTCGAGCTCGCTCGCTCGCTCGAGCGGCAGGTCGGCTCCGCGTCCGATCACGCGCTTGCACTGCGCGATCGCGAGCGGCCCCTTGGTGGCGATCTTCCTCGCGACCTCCTTCACCTTCGGGAGCAGGTCGTCCGCAGCGTGCACCGCGTTGACGAGGCCGATCCGCAGCGCCTCGTCCGCCCCGATGACGTCGCCCGTGTAGCAGAGCTCCCGCGCTCTCCCGAGCCCTACGCGGCGCGCGAGCCGCTGCGTTCCGCCGAAGCCCGGGATGACGCCCAGATTGACCTCGGGCTGCCCGAACTTCGCCTTCTCGCTCGCGTGGATGAAGTCGCACGCCATCGCCAGCTCGCACCCTCCGCCGAGCGCGAAGCCGTTGACGGCCGCGATCGAAGGGAAGGGGGCGGACTCGAGCGCGTCGCCGACGGCATGCCCTGCGTCGGCGAACGCCTTCGCGGTCGCCGGCGGCATCTCGCACATCGCGGTGATGTCCGCCCCGGCCGCGAAGGCCTTGCCGGCGCCCGTGATGATGAGCGCGTGGACTCCGCGCTCCTTCGCGAGGCTCAGCACCGCCGCGCGCACCTCGACGAGCAGCAGCTCGTTCAGCGCGTTCAGCTTGTCCGGGCGATTCAGCGTCAGGGTCGCGAAGCCGTCCTCGCGGTCGATGCGGATGGTCTCGTACGTCGTGTCGCCGCTCACGAGATTGCCCGCCCGGTGCGCGTGCCCTTGTCGTCGTAGACGTAGAACCCGCGTCCGGTCTTGCGGCCGAGCCAGCCTGCCGCGACGAGGTTCCGCAGCAGCGTCGCCGGGCGGTACTTGTCGTCGCCGAACTCGCGGTGGAACGTCTCCGCGATGAAGAGGACCGTGTCGAGCCCGATGAGGTCCGCCAGCTCGAAAGGCCCCATCGGGTGGTTCAGGCCGAGCTTCGCGCCCGTGTCGATGTCCTCCGGTGTACCGACGCGCTCCTGGAGCGCGAAGCAGGCCTCGTTGATGAGCGGGATGAGGACGCGGTTCACCAGGAAGCCGGGCGTGTCGTTGCTCGTGATGACCGTCTTTCCCATCCGCTCCGCGATGCGCGAGACGACCCGGTGCGTCGCGTCGCTCGTCTGCAGCCCGCGGACGATCTCGATGAGCTTCATGAGCGGCGGGGGGTTCATGAAGTGCATGCCGATCACCTGTTCGGGCCGCGTCGTGGCGCCTGCGAGCTTGGTGAGGGAGATGGACGATGTGTTGGAAGCGAGGATCGCGCGACGCGGCATGACCGCGTCACACTCCTTGAGGAGCTTCACCTTCAGCTCGAAGTTCTCCGTCGCGGCCTCGATCACGAGGTCGCACTCCGCGAAGCTCGCCGGCCCGGCCACCGGCGTGATGCGGGCGAGGAGCGCGTCGCGCACGTCCGCGCCGAGCTTCCCCTTCTCGACCTGTCGGTTCAGCGCGGCAGCGACCTTGCCCTTCCCCTTGGTCGCAAGATCGATCGACGTGTCCGACAGCCGGACGTCGAAGCCCGACCCGGCCGCGACCTGCGCGATGCCGCCCCCCATCTGCCCCGCGCCGAGGACACCAACAACGCGGACGCTCTCATCCAGCTCTGTCGACATGGGCACTCCCTCCATCGCCCGCTCGCTTTCGTCGCTCGTGGCGGGCGGCGACGGTGTACCACACCGTCCGATGTCTGCGAGTGGCTCTAGTGCTCCAGTCTTGATGCGCGCGCTGATGCTCGCGCTCGTGACGGTCGCGGGCCCCCTCGCGTGCGTCAGGCCCACGCCGATCGAGCGCGCCATGTCGCTCGCGCGACAGCACCGCGAGGACGAAGGGATTGTCTTGCTGCGGCAGGACCTCGCGAAGCAACCCGACGACCTCGACGCCCGGCGCCTGCTCATCCGGCTTCTCGCCGTCACGAGCGACCTCCCTGCCGCCCGCGAGGAGGTCAGCGCCCTCGCAGCTCGGCTGCCGCCGAAAGACCCGTCGCCGTGGATCGAGCTGGGGCATGCCCTCGAGCTCGTCCACCAGTTCGACGAGGCGATGGCGGCGTACGAGACCGCGTCGGAGACCGCACCGTCTTCCCCCCTCGGGCCTCGCGAGGCCGGGCTGCGGGCGGCGCGATGGGGCGAGTGGGACGCGTCTCGCACGTGGCTCGAGGAGGCCGTGCGCCGCGGGGCGCGAGGGGTGGACGTCTGGCACACGCTCGGGCTCGTGCGCTTGAACCTTCACGACCCCGAAGGCGCGCGCGAGGCCTACAGCCAGGGCATCGCCGCTGCCCCGACTGGAGCGGACTCGGTGGACTGCTGGCTCGGGCTCGCGACGGTCGCGCTGTTCTCGCATGACTGGGCCGGCGCGCTCGCGGCGTACGACGGCGTCCTCCGGCAGCGGCCGGGCTGGGGCGACGGCGAGCTCGGGCGTGCGTGGGCGCTCGCGCGGCTCGGACGCGGGGCAGAAGCATCCAAGGCGCTCGATCGGGCAGAGACGCTCGGAGCCAGCCCCGCGGCGCTCGCCAAGCAGCGCACGCTGCTGCGGGCGTCAGCTGGCACGCAGTGACGTATCGGCGGCTCTGGCGCGCGCGGCAGGGGCGGGGTGCTTCGCCGCCGTCGTCCCCGTCGTGTGCCAGGGCTGCGTGATCACCCGCGCGCCGCGCTCGTAGGCGACGTACGCCCACGCCCACTCGACGAGGACGAGCAGCCGGTTGCGGAAGCCGATGAGGAAGAACAGGTGCAGCGCGAGCCACGCGAGCCAGGCGACGAAGCCCGAGAGACCGATGTTGCCCATCTGCGCCACCGCGGCAGCGCGTCCGATCGTCGCCAGCGAGCCCTTGTCCACGTAGCGGAACGGCACCGTCGGGCGCCCGTGCATGCGGAGCACGATCATCTTCGCCGCGTGGGTTCCTCCCTGCATCGCCGCCGGCGCGACGCCCGGCACCTGCTTCCCGTCCTTCTCGAGGTGGGCGAGATCGCCGACGACGAAGATGTCTGGAGCGCCGGGCACCGAGAGGTCGGGCGACACCATCACGCGTCCCTCGCGGTCGAGCGGTGCGCCAAGAGTGGCGGCGAGCGGCGACGCCTTCACGCCCGCGCCCCAGAGCACGGTCTTCGCGCGGATTCGCTCTCCCGCGATGACGACCCCCTCGGCGTCGATGCGCTCGACGGTCGTTCCGAGCTGCACCTCGACCCCCATACGCTGGAGGGTCTCCCTCGCGTCCTCGGACAGCCCCGGGATGAACGCCTGCAGCAGCCGCTTGCCCCCCTCGACGAGCAGGATGCGCGCGCGCGCGGGCACGATGCGACGGAAGTCGTTCGTCAGCACGTGATGCGCGAGCTCAGCGAGGGCTCCGGCGAGCTCCACCCCCGTCGCGCCGCCGCCGACCACGACGAAGGTCAGCCACGCGCGCTGCTTCTCCTCGTCCGTCTCGCGCTCCGCCTCCTCGAACGCGAGGAGCACGCGTCTGCGAATCTCCAGCGCGTCCTCGACCGACTTCAGGCCCGGCGCATGCTCCTCCCACTCGGGGTGACCGAAGTAGGAGTGCGTCGCTCCGGTGGCGACGACGAGGTAGTCGTACTCGAGAGCGCCGTGGTCGAGGACGATGCGCTTCTTCACGGGGTCGATCGCCACGGCTGCCGCAAGCTCGACGGCGACGTTCGCCTGGTGGCGGAGCACCCGACGGATCGGTGCCGCGATGTCGCTCGGGTTCAGCCCCGCGGTCGCGACCTGGTAGAGCAGCGGCTGGAAGAGGTGATGGTTCTTGCGATCCAGCACCGTGACTCGCACGGGCGCGCGAGCGAGCGCGCGGGCGGCGTAGAGGCCGCCGAAGCCGCCGCCCAGGATGACGACATGAGGAGGACCGTTGCGACCGTTGGAGGACGCGGGCGTCATGGCCTGTGTATAGGGTCCGACGCTGCGGCGACCAGTCGCGCGACGCCGTACCGTCGCGAACGGCGCTTCAGGTCTTGAACATCTTGACGAACTTCGCGATGAGGCCGGGCGTGAAGTTGACCTCGCCCAGCTTCGCCAGCTCGTCCTGCGCCAGCTTCCGCTCGGTCTCGAGCGTCGGGCGGAGCTTCTCGGAGATCGTCATCAGCTTCTCGAGCTCGTTCTTGTCGAGCCAGATGCCGCCGCACTTGCCGCAGCGGTCGATCTCGAGGCGCTCGCCGCCGTAGCTCACGTCCTGCGCGAGCATGAACGTCTCGCACTCGGGGCAGTGACGGGTGCCTTCCTTGACGACACCGCCGGTCTCGGGCCGATCCCAGTACGACGGGTCGGCCTTCACGCCGAACGCCGCGAACATCTCACCGGAGTCGAAGAACTGGCCGCCGCACTTGCGGCAGATGTCGAGGACGGCCTCGCCTGCGTTGACGTGCGCCATGAGGTGCTTGTCGTGCGGGCACGCTCGGTCCTTCTTCGTTCGCTCCACGTGTTTGACGGCGCTCTTGCTCATGGCTTCCCCTGGTGAGAACGCCAGCCTACCTCGGTGAGAATTCCTCAAGAAAGGAATTCTCACCGCTGTCATGTGCGCCGGCCTACCTCGGCGCGAATTCGCACCGCAACGGCCGGCGGGACTCGCGCTCGCGCGGGAGAGTTACCGATGGGCCGTCGGCGCGTTACGATGGAAGTATGGAAGATGGCGTGAGCACCCCAAGCCTCTCGGCCGTGCATTCCGTGAGCGAGACGAGCCCGATCCCGACGCTCAAGACGGGGCAGGCGCATCCGCACCCGGCGCCGATCAGCCGGGCTGGGTACTCGGCGCTCGAGCTGATGCCCGACGACCGGACCGTGGTGCTGCTCGATCAGCGCCTCCTTCCTCGACAGGAGAAGTACGAGATCCTCTCGAACGTCTCGCAGATGGCGGAGGCGATCGTCCACATGCAGGTGCGCGGCGCTCCGGCGATCGGCATCGCGGCGGCTTACGGGATGACGCTCGCGGCAGCCGCCGAGGAGGGGGACGCCGCCAAGTTCGTCGAGGCCATGCACGCCGCCGACGACCGCTTGAGGACGACGCGACCCACGGCGAAGAACCTGGCGTGGGCGCTCGACCGCGTGATGGGGATCGTGAAAGCCATCGCCCCGCTCGAGCCGAGGCCGCGGCTCGCGAAGGTGGCGGATCTCGCGCGGGAGATCCACGAGACCGAGGTGCAGGCGTGCGAGAAGCTCTCGGGCTTCGGCGCCGACCTCGTCCCCGACCTCGCGCCCGGTCGCGCCACGCTGACGATTCTCACCTACTGCAACGCCGGCGCGCTCGCGACCGGGGGCTACGGGACGGCGCTCGGCGTCATTCGCTCCGCGGTCGCGCGCGGGCGCAACGTGCAGGTCGTCGCGTGCGAGACGCGGCCGCTCATGCAGGGGGGCAGGCTCACGGCGTGGGAGCTCGTCCGGCAGGGGATCCCGGTCGAGGTCATCTCGGACAGCATGGCCGCATCGCTCTTCGCTGCAAAGGCGATCGACCTCGTCGTGGTCGGGGCCGACCGCATCGCGCGCTCGGGGGACGTGGCGAACAAGATCGGGACCTACGGCATCGCCTGCCTCGCCTTCATGCATGGAGTGCCGTTCGACGTGGCGGCGCCCTGGAGCACGGTCGACCTCGACTGTCCGGACGGCGCGGGGATCCCGATCGAGAGGCGTGCGGACACCGAGGTGACCCACTTCGGCGACACCCTCCTCGTGGCGGAGGGGGCCAAGGTCTACAACCCGGCGTTCGACGTCACGCCGGCGCGGCTCGTGCGTGCGATCCACACCGAGCGGGGGACAGTGCGGCCCGTGAACAAGGCGAACCTCGTGGCGCTGGCGTAGGCGCGCACCACCGTCGGGTCACCTCAAGGTGCGTACCCGGATGTCGACCCTCCGTCCGACCGCGAGAGCGAAGAACGCGCTCCCCTCACCGCCGTCGAAGCCGCCGCCGAGGGCGAACACTTCGCCGTGCAGGCCGTCGTGCACCTGGTCGGCGGTCACCGTCGCGCTCACCTGAAGGCGCGTGACCTTCCCCGCGGCGACGAACGAGCGCGCACGGATGAGGGCGAGCGTGCGACGGATGCCCTCGGCGAGCGCCGCGCCAGGTGCGCCGTGATCGTAGGCGACCTCGACCAGCGCGCCTGCTTCGTCGAGCGTGAGATCCACCTCGACCGTGCCTGCTGACCCGAACGGCGCCGTCAGCCAGAGCGGATCGGCGCTCGCCGCCTGCGGGAAGCCGCGCGTGAACGTGGCGCCGAGGGGGGCTGCGGCGCGCTCGCCGACCGCGCCGAAAAGGGCGGTCGACTTCTGGCCGTCGTCGCTCCCGGACGCCGCTTCGGTCAAGGCGGAGGCGGATCGGGTGGCGGAGTGAGCTCGCGCGACCGGTCGGTGGGCGTGCTCTCGCGGGCCTGCGGGGGCGTCTTCCGCCGCTGTCGTCGGTCCGGAGGCGCCCGGCTCGCTCCCCTCGCTGGCCTCGGCGGGTGCCGCGGTCGCGGTCGCCTGCGACGGCTGCTGCGTGTGGTCGTCGTTCACGGGCTCCGTCGGGATCTCGAACGTCTCGCCGGTCGGCTCCGCGTTCGTCGACGAGAGCGCAGCCCGCTCCACGTGCTTGCCGGAGCTCCCGGCGCGCGTCGCGAGGCCGAGCGAGGTCGCGTGCGCGGCGACCGAGAGGACGAGGAACGCCACCATCGGCCGCGGCATGCGTGGAAAACCAGCAGCGGGAGGGGGGGAGGGCGGGGGAGGGCGCGGCACTGGGAGCACTCGAGAGACGTCGCGGAGCGGCCGAAGTTCCCCATCATGCAATACTCCAGCCCTCGATGCCTCTTGCCTGCCTTCGCTTGCGCTTCGCACCGACTCTTGGATGCGCGCGGTCCTTCCTCCGGCCGTGATACTCCCCCGGCTCATGCCTCGTTGCCTCGGTCGCCTCCCTCGCTCCCCGCTCGCAGCCCTCGGCTTCGGCGCGTTCCTCGCTGGCGGCTGCGGCGCGCGGACGGACGTCTACCTCGGTCTCGTGCCGGCCACGAGCACCACCGTGGACGCAGCGCCCGACGTCTCCGTGAAGCCGCCGCCGGACGCCGGCCTCGACTCGGGACGCGACTCTGCTGCCGACGTTCACACGAGGCACACGCCGGATTCGGGCGTCGACGTCGTGACGCCTCCTCCGCCGCCGACGGAGGCAGGCGCGGCGCAGGTCGTGCTCTTCATTCCCGCCGGTGGGGGGACGTGGACGTGGACAGGGTCGAGCTGGGTGACCGTCGGCACGCTGTCCGCGCCGCCTTCGCGGGACGACACGGCCATGGCGTCCGACGGCCAGCAGGTGGTCCTCTTCGGCGGGATCGACTTCAACAACGACTACGTCGCCGACACCTGGGTCTTCTCCGCCGGTCAGTGGATGGAGACGAAGCCCTCGTCGTCACCGAGCGGGCGCGGCGGTCACTCCATGGCGAGGCAGGGGGCCACGGTCGTCATGTTCGGTGGGGGCGCGACGACGAGCGACAGCGACCTGCTGGACGAGACCTGGGTCTGGGACGGGACGACGTGGACGCACGCGCACCCCGCCGTGTCCCCCCCGGCGCGCGAGCTGGCGTCGTTCGCCGCCCTGGGCGACACCGCCGTTCTCTTTGGCGGCACCGACGTCACCGGGAACACGCTCGACGACACCTGGGTGTGGGACGGCACGACGTGGACGCAGGTCAACTCGCCGACCTCCCCGCCGCCTCAGTTCGGTCAGCTCGCAGCGAGCCTCGGAGACCACGTCTACCTCTTCGCGCCAGACTTCGAGGGCACGGTGAGCACCACCGACACCTGGGCCTTCGACGGATCGACGTGGACGCCCGTGCCGTCGATGGGCCTCGCCCCCACCGGCGTCTACGCCTTCGGCGCGTCGGCGGTGAACGGCAGCGTGCTTCTCTACGGAGGGTTCGAGAGCAACGTCGCGCAGGACGACACGTACACGTGGAGCGGCACGAGCTGGGCGAACCTCGGCCCCTCCACGGGGCCAAGCATGTTCTCCGGCGCGACCGCCTGCCTGATGGCCACGCTCGGGGAGTGACGCGCGACGAGTCACGCGCTGACGAACGAGCCGTTTCGCGATAGCGTGCCGCGAGTGCACACGATGAGCGCGACGTCGGGATGAGCGCGGGTGCGGCGACGGTCAAGGTCGTCGGCCGGTACGCGATCTATCAGGCGATCGCGTCCGGCGGGATGGCCACGGTGTTCCTCGGGCGCCTCGTCGGCCCGGTCGGGTTCGCCCGGACCGTCGCCATCAAGCGCCTGCACCCTCAGTACGCGGGGGACCCGAAGTTCGTCTCGATGTTCCTCGACGAGGGGCGCCTCGCCGCGCGCGTCCGCCACCCCAACGTCGTGCCCACCCTCGACGTCGTCGCCACCAACGGCGAGCTCTTCCTCGTCATGGAGTACGTCCACGGCGAGTCGCTCGGGAAGCTCCTTCGCGCCGCGGCCGAGCACAGGACCCCGATCCCCGTGCCGATCGTGGTCGCCATCATGTCCGGCGTCCTGCAGGGGCTCGAGGCCGCGCACGAGGCAAAGAGCGAGCGCGGGGTGCCGCTGCAGATCATCCACCGCGACGTCTCGCCGCAGAACATCCTCCTCGGGCGGGACGGCCAGGCGCGCCTCCTCGACTTCGGGGTCGCCCGGGCCGATGAGCGGCTGCACACCACGCAGGAAGGGGTGGTGAAGGGCAAGGTGTCCTACATGGCGCCCGAGCACCTGCGCGGCGAAGAGACGGGCCCGGAGACCGACGTGTACGCCGCGTGCGCCGTCATGTGGGAGGCGCTCACCGGCCAGGGGCTGTTCCGCGGTGAATCGCACGGGGCGCTGCTGGTCCAGGTGCTCGAGTCGAAGGTCGATGCGCCGAGCGAGGCGCTGCGAGCGGCGGGCGACGTGGACCGCGCGATGGAGGTGGGGGCGCTGGACGCGATCGTGATGCGCGGGCTCGCGCGCACGAAGAGCGAGCGGTGGCAGACTGCACGCGAGGTCGCGCGCGCCCTGGAGGCGGCGATCGTGCCGGCGACGGCGGCGCAGGTGTCGGACTGGGTCGAGAGCGCGGCAGGCAAGGTCCTGCGGGAGCGGGCGTCGATGGTCGCCGAGATCGAGAGCAGCAGCGCCGTCGAGCTCACGCAAAGCGACCTCGGCGTCGTCCTCGACAAGAACGAGGCCCGCAACGACTGGCCAGCAGCGAGCATCGCGCAGGATCGAAGACCGTCGACCGTGCCTCCGCCAATGACGTCGAAGCCGACGCGCGCGGACGAGGTACCCTTCACGAGAGAGATGAGCACTGCGCCGCTGCCCCGCCATTCGCCCGGGCCCGCCACCGTCGCTCCCGCGACCGCCGTCGATCCGCAGCCGTCGACGCTGCCGCGCGAGACCTTGCCGGTCACCACCTTGCCGCTGGCAACCACCCGCGACGCCACCCGCCCCCTGGCCGAGGCGCCGCTCCCGATGTCCGCGCCGCGCGCGCCGCTCGAGCCTGCGCCGCCGGCCGCCGACGCGCCGCGTGCTCCGTCGAGTCCGCCGGGGCCGCTTCCAGGGACGCTGCTGAGCGTGCAGTCACCCGTCGCCGGCCCAGGGAAGGACCTGCGCGATCTCTCGGGGCTCACGCGGACCCTCCAGAGCGCGTCGTCGCCGGTCAAGCCAGGGACGACACCGCCGCCCTCGCCCGACAGGCGGGTCTCGCTCGTCGAGATTGCGCCGCTCACGCCGACCGTGGCCGCGCTGAGGAAGTCCGCCGCACCCGCCGCCGCCCCGACAGGCCCGGCGCGCATGCGACCACGCTCGCTCAAGGTGCTCGCGGGGGTCGTCCTGGTGACCGGTATCGCGGGGGGCGCCTACGCCGCGTACGTCGAATCGACGCCGGCGGCGGTGCCCGGCAAAGCGACGGACGGGAGCGGCCTGCAGATCCACACGTCGGCGCCGCGCACCGTGTTCGAGCCGAGCGAGCCCCCGGGGAAACCCGCGCAGAAGTGATCCCACCGCGAGCGGTCTCGCAGCGATCCAACGCTTGCGGATGACCAGATCGCGTGCGAAAACGGCCCACTGCTCATGCCCAGCTCGCGCGTCGCCGGCGTCACCGTCCCCCTGTCGTCGATCCGCACGCGCCGCGACTGGGGCATAGGTCAGATCAATGACCTGCCTGCGTTCGCGCGGTGGGTCCGGAGCGCGGGGCAGCGCCTCGTCCAGATCCTGCCGCCGTACGAGCTCGCCCCGGGTGAGACCAGCCCGTACGGTGCCCGCACCGCCTTCGGCATCGACCCGATCTACCTCGGGATCGAGGAGATCCCCGACCTGGACGGGGAGACGCTCGATGCCGCGCTCGGGCCCGACGGTCATGCCGAGCTCGCACGGCTTCGTGCGCTCGATCACGTCGACTTCGCAGCGGTCCGGGCCCTGAAGGGGCGTGCGCTGCACAAGGCCTTCGAGCGGTTCCACGAGCACGAGTGGAAGCGCGGCACGGAGCGAGCGAAGGCCCTCCGCGAGTTCCTCCGGGCGCAGCCCTGGGCCGCCGACCTCGCCACCTACGTCGCGCTGCGCGACCACCACAACCAGTGGAGCTGGCAGCACTGGCCCGCCGGAGAGAGTGGGCACGAGCCCGCCGCGCTGGCAGCCGCCCAGACCGCGCTCGCCGGTCCGATCCTCGAGCACGAGTACCAGCAGTGGATGGCGGACGAGCAGTGGAAGCGCGCCAAGCGGGCGGTCAACGAGCTGGGCACCGAGGTGATGGGGGACCTCCCGTTCATCGTCGGGACCGAGAGCGCAGACGTCTGGGCGCATGCGGACGAGTTCCGGCGCGACGTCTCGCTGGGCGCGCCGCCCGACGCCTTCTCGGAGGACGGGCAGGACTGGGGGCTGCCTGCCTACGACTGGGCGAAGATGGACGCCGACGACCTGGGCTGGATCCGCGCGCGGACCCGCCACGCCGCCTCGCTGTACGACCGCTTCCGCCTCGATCACGTGGTCGGTTACTTCCGCATGTACGTACGGCCCCCGTCCGCACCAGGCGCCGAGGGGGAGAAGCGCCCGAAGCCCAAGGGGTGGTTCGACCCGAAGGACGAGAGCGCGCAGAACGTCCGCGGCGAGAAAGTGCTGCGCGTCATCCAGAAGGAGGCGGGGACGGCGCGGGTGATCGGCGAGGACCTGGGGGTCATCCCTCCGTTCGTGCGCCGCACGCTCACGGAGCTCGGCATCCCGGGCTACCGCGTGCTGCCGTGGGAGAACGACGACGGTCGCTTCCGCGATCCGACGGCCTACCCGCCCCTGAGCGTCGCCACGTGGAGCACTCACGACACGGCGCCGATCGTCTCCTGGTGGGACGAGCTGCCGGCGAAGGACCGCGCGGAGCTTTCTCGCCTCGCAGGCATCGACGCGAAGACCTCCGCGGACGAGGCGGCGAGGTGGCTCCCGCTCCTGCAGCTGCTCTTCGGTTCCGCTTCGGAGCTCACGCTCATCCTCCCGCAGGAGATCCTCGGCGAGCACTCGCGCATCAACACCCCCGGGACCGTCGACGGGAGAAACTGGACCTACCGGCTGCCCCGTCCCCTCGAGGAGCTCGAAGCCGATCCTTCCGTGGGCGCGCGCATGGCCGCGCTCCGGGACGCCGTCCACGCGAGCGGGCGGTGAGGCGGTCATGAGGCCCGGGAAGCCGTTCCCGCGCGGCGCCACGTTCGACGGGAAGGGGACGAACTTCGCGCTCTTCTCCCAGCACGCGACCGCGGTCACGCTGTGCCTCTTCGACGCGGCGGGCAACGAGACCCGCTACCCGCTCATCGACAAGGCCTCGTACGTCTGGCATGCCTACCTCCCCGGCGTCGAGCCCGGGCAGCGCTACGGCTTCCGCGTCGACGGCCCGTTCGATCCGAAGGCCGGCCACCGCTTCAACCCGTACAAGCTCCTCATCGACCCGTACGCCCGCGGCTTCGCGGGGAAGGCGGACCTCACCGCGTCGCTGGCGGGGTCGCACCTCAACGCTCGCGGCGAGGAGGCGATGGACCTCGTCGACACCGCGAAGGCGGTGCCGCTCTCGGTCGTGGGCTCGAACGATCCGTTCGACTGGGGCCTCGAGAAGATGCCGCACGTGCCCTGGCACCAGACGGTGGTCTACGAGCTCCACGTGAAGGGGTTCACGAAGCGCCATCCCGCGGTTCCGCCCGAGCTCCGAGGCACCTACGCAGGGCTCGGGAGCCCGGCGGCGATCGAGCACCTCCGGTGGCTCGGGGTGACGACCGTCGAGCTGCTGCCCGTCCACGAGTCGCTCCCGGAGTGCGCGGTCGCGAGGCGAGGGCTCACCAACTACTGGGGGTACTCGACGCTCGGCTACTTCGCGCCCGATCGCCGGCTCGCGTCCCGACCGGACGACGCCGAGCGCGAGTTCAAGGAGATGGTGAAGGCCCTTCACGCGGCCGGGATCGAGGTCGTCCTCGACGTCGTGTACAACCACACGTGCGAGGGGTTCATCGACGGGCCGATGGTGAGCCTGCGCGGCGTCGACAACGCGACCTATTACCGCCTCCGCGCGGGTGACCTCGCCGTCTACGAGGACTTCACCGGCTGCGGCAACACCCTCAACCTGCACAGCGCGGAGACCCTGAAGCTCGTCACCGACAGCCTCCGCTACTGGGCGACCGAGATGCACGTCGACGGCTTCCGGTTCGACCTCGCCCCGACGCTCGCGCGGGCGGACGGCGGCACCTTCTCGTCGTCCTCGTTCTTCGACGTCGTCCACCAGGACCCGGTGCTCTCGCGCACCAAGCTCATCGCGGAGCCGTGGGACCTCGGGGCGGGGGGCTATCAGGCCGGGAACTTCCCGATCCTGTGGGCGGAGTGGAACGGCCGCTACCGCGACGCGGTACGCCGCTTCTGGCTGGGGGACAAGCGCGCGGTCGCAGAGCTGGGCACCCGCATCACCGGCTCGTCCGACCTCTACGAGGACGACGGCCGGCACCCGCACGCGAGCATCAACTTCATCACGGCGCACGACGGCTTCACGCTGCGAGACCTCGTCTCGTACGACAGGAAGCACAACGAGGCGAACGGCGAGAAGAACCAGGACGGCACCGACGACAACATCTCGTCCAACTGCGGCGTCGAGGGGGATACGGACGACGCGAAGGTCAACGCCATCCGGGGCCAGCGCATCCGCGCCTTCATGGCGACGCTGCTCCTCTCGCAGGGCGTGCCGATGATCACCGCAGGGGACGAGGCGCTCCGCACGCAGCACGGCAACAACAACGGGTACTGCCAGGACAACGAGCTCTCCTGGCTCGACTGGGAGAGCACGCCGGAGGCCGAGCGGCTCCAGGCCTTCGTGCGCGATCTGCTCGCGCTCCGGAGGCGGCACCCCGCGCTCGAGAGGCGGCGCTACTTCCGCGGCGAGCGCGTGAGAGGGAGCGAGCTGAAGGACATCACGTGGTTCCGTCAGGACGGCGAGGAGCTGTCGTGGCCGGACTGGTCGTCCCCCCCCGCCGCCGCCCTCGCGATGCTCCTCGACGGGCAGGCGATGGACGAGCGCGACGCGCTGGGGAACACCGTCACCGACGACCTCTTCTGCATCATCCTGAACGCCGAGGCGCGAGAGCTGCGCTACGTGCTCCCGTCGTCCGTCGCTCAGCTCGTGTGGGAGGTGGCGCTCGACACCAGCCCCGAGGGGGTCGGTGTCCCCGGCGTCATCCCCCGCGAGCTCGGGTTCGACGCGAAGGACGGACGGCTCGCCGTGGATGTCCCCGCGAGAGCCGTGGTCGTCCTGCATGCGCGCCGTGAACCGAAGTAGAGTCTGCGCTCGATGAAGGCAAACCTCGTCCGCTTCGGCGTCGCCATGGACCGCTCCCTGCTCGAGCACCTCGACGTGATCGTCGGGAGCCGCGGCGTCACCCGCTCCGAGATCCTGCGCGACCTGGTGCGCGCCGAGGTCGTGCGCACGCAGGTGCCGAAAGGGGTCCCCGCGTTCGCGGCGCTCACCCTCGTCTACGACCACCACGTCCGCGACCTCACCGAGCGGCTCACCGAGATCCAGCACGACCTCGGCGACCGCGTCCGCTCCACGCTCCACGTCCACATCGACCACGATCACTGCCTCGAGGTCATCGTCATGCGCGGTCGCTCCGACGAGCTTCAGCGCGTGGCGGAGAAGCTCCTCGCCACCCGGGGCGTGAAGCACGGCGGCATCGAGATCATCACGCAGCTCGAGCCGGAGACGGGGCACGCTCACGCGCACGAGCCGCCGCGCCCGCCCGCGAAGAAGAAGCCGCGCTCACGGCGCACCGCTCCGTAGGTCGCTCAGAGCAGGAAGGTGCTGCGCACGACCCGCTGGTCGCCGTCGTGCACGGTGACGCTCGAGGCCGGGCGAGCGGGCTTGCCTCTCAGCGCCGGCATGTCGACGGGGAGGCCTCGAAGGTGCTCGGTCGCCGTCATGCGGACCGCACCCCTCCCTCGCACGTCCAGTACGAGCACGAGGCCGTCCGCCACGTTCGCGAAGGTCAGCGTCCACGGGCGTGGCGGAGGTTCCGAGGGCACGACCGTCCCGTTGACCGTGCTCCCCACGACGTCGGCGTCCGTCTCCAGGTCGAGGCTACGCTCGGCGCCGTCGTCGACGCTGACGCGCACGGTGATCCCGCGCCCCACTGCCGTGTCCGATGCGGCGACGACGTCGAGCTTCAGCGGAGAGAGCGGCGGTAGCGGCCCCTCGTCCCTCGCGGGTCCGACAAGCCACTCGCGACTCCAGCCCGGGAAGAGCGGCTCGGAGGTCGGGTGCGAGCCGACGAACGCCTCGGTCCATGCGTCGCCGTGGCGGGCGGAGCTCGCCCACCTCGCTCGCCTCGGGCTGTCCTCGCCGACCGTGGCGTCGCGCACGTACCAGAGGCGACTGGCCTTCGGGTGCTCGTCGGTCGTCCTCGTCCGCGCCATCGCCACGCCGAACAGGAGCGCGCCCGTCAGCGCCACGGCGAGTGCGACGCCGCGCGGGGACGGAGCGAGCACAGCGGCGAGGGGATGCACGATCGCGCCCGCCGTCAGCGCGACGAGGACCCCCAGCATCGCGCCACCGGGAGCGGTCACGCCGAGGCCTTCGAACACGCCGTGCATCAGCGGTATGGTCACCGCGACGATGGGGATCGCGAGCGCGAGCGAGACAGCGAGGCTCGTGCGGCCACGCGACCGCGGGGTCGACGCGCACAGGGCCGGCACCAGGAACACGTAGGCCACGCCCGGAACGACCAGCGAGGTCACCAGCGTGAGCGCGACCAGCCCCGTCGCCCCGCCGAGCGCGAGGTCCTCTATCGAGCGCCTCGCCGCGCTCCGCAAGAGCGCGTAGAGGCCGCCCCAGCCTGCGAGGACCAGCGTGACGAGCGCGACCGCGTACCCGCCGCTCGTGGACACGTTGCCCTCCGGCAGGACCGACGCATGCAGCGCCTCCGCGAGGCGAACGAGCGCGAAGCCGATGACCGCTGCGGCGGCCAGCGAGACCACGAACATCACGAGCCCCAGCAGCACTCCAGGGCCCGTCGCGTCTCGCGCGTTCAGCGATCTCCGGATACCGAGCGCGAGCAGCACACATGCGACGAGGGCGAGCGCCACCCCCGTCGTATGCGAGTACCGCACGAAGACGCGGCCAGGCAGCGAGAAGAAGACGCTGTCGGCAGAAACCCCGGGCCGGAGCGTGTCGAGGTCCGCGTCGCCGAGCTTGCGCGCGAGGCCGAAGGCGTAGTCCGTCTGCTGCTGCAGGCTCCCGAGGTCGAGGTGCGCGGGGTCGTCGCTGGGCGTGTGGTACGCCTCGACGCGCCCGACGAAGGCGAAGTTCAGCGCGGCCAGGCCAGCGGCCTTGAACACCGTCAGGTCGGTGTCGTTCGGCATGCGCTTGTAGACCTCGTAAGAGAGGGAAGAGCCCGCCAGGTCCGGGATCGCCGCCTCCGCCTCGCGCACCAGCGCGTCGTTCCCCGCGCTCGTCTCGAACAGGGACGACACCCCCGAGCTCCCCCGCGCCTCGAGGTTCACGGCGACCCGCACCTCGCGTGCGAGCGCGTGCTCGGACATGAACGCGGAGGCTCCCAGGAGCCCGGTCTCCTCGCCGTCCGTGAAGAGGACGACGACGTCGTTGCGTAGCGGCACCGGCCACGCTCGCAGCGCACGCACCGCCTCGAGGATCGCCGCCACCCCGCTGGCGTCGTCCCCCGCGCCCGGACCCGCCGCCACGGAGTCGTAGTGCGCCGACAGCATGACCGCCCCGGACGAAGGACCGGCCCCGCGGAGGCGCCCGATCACGTTCTCCACGTACCCCGCCGCGCGGTATCTGGGCGTCACCCCCGTCGTGCGCTGGACCTCGACGTCGAGCCCGAGCTCTCGCAGCGTACGCGCCAGGTACGCCTCGACGCGCGCGTGGTCCTCGCTGCCGATGGGATGCGGCCGCTGGGCAATGGCAGAGACGTGGACCATCGCGCGCTCGGCAGAGACAGCGCCGACGGGAGCGCTCGCTGCCACGGGTGAAGGCGGCCGCGTCAGCGCGAGCGCGGCGATCGCCGTCAGGAGGAGCACCGCCGCGACGAGCCCCGCGACGAGGCGGACACGCACGGGGTCAGCCACCCTCAGCTCAGGCTCCACGCGCGGAGCATAGACGCAGAACCGACCTCGGCCGCGCCTGCCACGTCGCGAGCCTCGCCCCGGACACCGTGGTAAGTCTCTCTTCCATGCGGGCAATCGTCCTCGTCGCGCCGGTCCGGGGCCTCGCTCTCGTCGCGCTCGTCACGGGTGCCTTCGCGCCGTCGCTCGCTCGCGCGGACGAGCCGGCACCGTCGCCTGCACCCGCTGCCGCTTCGAACGCCGAGCTCCCGCCGCTGCCGTCGCGCGCGAGCCCCGACGTCGTGACGGAGGAGACCGAAGGGCGCCACGCGATCGATCGCACCTGGCTCTATGCCGACGACGCGCGCATCCCGCTGCCGCTCACCGTCGTCGCGATCGGCACCACGTCGTACACCGACGTCGGCGCGAGCCCCTTCCGCATCGCAGCCGTCACGGTCCCCACGAAGTACGCCGCGTTCGACGCCAACACTGGCCAGCCAGGTGTGATGTTCGCCGTCGGCGGTGAGCTGGGTCTCTTCCCTCGGGTCTCGATCATGGCGCTGGGTGAGCTCGGTCTCGACGGAGAGAACGGCACCAACGGCGGGGCGATCGCCGGCGTGCGGGTCCAGGCGTTCCCTTCGTCGTGGAAGCACCTCCACATGGTCCTGAGCGGTGGCTACCTTCGCGAGTCGTGGGAGGGGCCCATCTTCGACGACGACACGGGCAAGTGGACGCCCGGGAACCCGAACGGCGACAACGGCATGTGGTTCCAGGCCGCCATCTCGGGCGACGTCGGACGCCTTCGTCTCGTGGGGAACCTCCACGCCGAGCACGTCTTCTCCGACGGCCGCGACCCGCTCGACATCATGGTGAACCTCGGCGCCTCGTACCGCGTCGTCGGTGGCTTCCGCGCGGGAGTGGAGTGGGTGGGCCAGGACCTCGAGGAGACCTTCAGCCCGGGAGCCGAGGGAGGCGCGCGCATGTTCTTCGGCCCGCAGGCCTCGCAGCAGCTCCTCGACAACCGCCTCACCCTCGCCATCGGCCCCGCGGTGGGGGTCTCGCAGGCGCAGGGCGAAGCGCCGACGTTCCTCGGGAGGTTCTCGGCCGCCTACGGGTTCTGAGCGGGTCGAGCGGAGCGCAGTCACCCGCACCTCTAGGTCGCGACGACGCTCCGCGTGGTGCTCGATCGAGGCCTGGCGCGTCGGTGGTGCGCGGCGATACGCGGTCGCTCACGCGAAGCGTCGTCCGAGCGCAGGCTCCTGCACCTGAATGGGCTACGACCGCCCATCATAAAGGTGCGGGTGACTGTGCTCCACTCCACTACGCTGGCCCCCATGGCAACCTCTCCCGCAGCAGCCGCCGGCACCCCCGTTCGTCCGCTCGCCCTCGTCACCGGCGCCTCCGGCGGCATCGGCGCGGACATCGCGACCCTCCTCTCGAAGCGCGGCCACGACCTCGTCCTCGTCGCCCGCTCCCGCGAGAAGCTCGCCGCGCTCGCCGAGAAGCTCGAGAAGGCCGACGGCATCTCCGTCACCGTCCTCACGGCCGACCTCACCGACCCCGCGGCGCCGGACTCCATCGCCAAGTTCGTCCAGGACAAGGGGCTCACCGTCGACATCCTCGTGAACAACGCCGGCCTCGGCAGCTACGGCCCGTTCGCGACCATCGACACGAAGACCGACCTCGGCCTCATCGCGCTCAACATCACCTCGCTCACCCACATGTCCAAGCTCTTCCTCCCGGGCATGCTCGAGCGGAAGCGCGGCCGCATCCTCAACGTCGGCTCCACGGCCGGCTTCGTCCCTGGTCCCCTCATGGCCGTCTACTACGCCAGCAAGGCGTACGTGCTCTCCCTCTCGGTCGCGCTCGCCAACGAGGTCGCCGGCTCGGGCGTGACCGTGACCTGCCTCTGCCCGGGCGCGACCAAGACGAGCTTCGACACCGTGGCTGGGAACGACAAGACCAGGCTCTTCAAGGGTGGGGTCATGGAGTCGATGCTGGTCGCGACCGCAGGGGTCGACGCCATGATGAGCGGCGACGTCATCTGCATCCCGGGCTTCCTGAACCGCCTCAAGGCGAGCACCTCGGGGCTCGCCCCGCGCACCCTGCTGGCGAAGATCGCGCGGAGCTACCAGGAGCCGGCTAGTTGACGCACGCGCCCCCCGCCACCACTCTGGCGGCATGGACTCCAAAGCCGTCGCCAGCAAGGCCAAGAAGGTCGCCATCCGCGTCGCCATCGCAGCGGTCGTGCTCGGTATCGGCGGCACCGCCCTCTACACGGAGGGGACGCTCCACTACAGCTACTCCGAGGGGGAGCGCGTCGGCTTCGTCCAGAAGGTCTCGAAGAAGGGGTGGATCTGCAAGACCGACGAGGGGGAGCTCGCGATGGCCAACGTCATCGGGCAACCGGCGCAGATCTTCCCGTTCACCGTGCGTGACGATGCCGTCGCGGGACAGATCGACGCCCTCGCAGGCCACAAGGTGGCCCTGAAGTACGAGGAGCACCGGGGAGTGCCCTCCACCTGCTTCGGGGAGACGTCGTACTTCGTGGTCGGAGTGAAGAAGGCGGAGTAGCCGCCTGGCCTCCAACGCCTTCACCCCTGGGCTACCGCGTCCACCCAGGGGTGAAGACGCGTCCGCCAGGGGTGAAAGCGCGTCCGGCAGGGGTGAAGACGCGTCCACCCAGGGGTGATGACGTGCCCTCCCAGGGGTGATGACGCGCCCTACCAGGGGTGAAGACGCGTCCGCCAGGGGTGATGATGCGTCCGCCAGGGGTGATGACGCGTCCGCCAGGGGTGATGACGCGTCCGCCAGGGGTGATGACGCGCCCTCCCAGGGGTGATGACGCGCCCTCCCAGGGGTGATGACGCGTCCGCCAGGGGTGATGGTGCGTCCGCCAGGGGTGATGGCGCGTCCGCCAGGGGTGATGACGCGGTTCCTAGTGCTTGCCCTTCTTCCCCTCGTGCTTCTCCTCGTGCTGGGCGGGCGGCGGGGGCGCGTGCTCGTGCTCGTGCTCCGGCGCCTTGTGCATGTGGTGGACGATGAGGGCGATGACGATGACGAGGACCACCACCCCCGCGATGGCGAGGCCGATGATGAGCCCCTTCTTGCTCCCTCCGCCGCCCGGGGCGCCCGGCGCGCCCAGCGGCGCACCCGGGATCGGGGCCATGCCACCCCCACCCGGCGGCGGGGCGATGACGGGGACTCCGCCGTACGACAGGGGCGCTCCAGGCTGACCGGGAGGAATGACGGGACCGCCGCCGGCCGGTGGGGCGACGGGGGCCACGCCTCCGTACTGCGGGGCGCCTGGCGCGTCGGGAGGAGCGTAGCCCGCAGGAGCGGGGAAGCCGCCGCCTTGCGCCGCGCCCGCGGGAGCGGGACCGTCGAGGCTCCACGAGACCGTGCGCCACGGGCTGTTGGGCGCAGACATGAGCTGACCGAGGATGGCGTCGATCTGCCCCACTGCGTTCGCGTCCCAGAAGAGCGCGCCCAGACGGTAGTGCTTGGCGTACTCGTCCCACGAGCCGTACATGCCGCGGAGGCGCACGCCGTTCGACAGGAGCGCGCCCCAGGCCTCATCCTCGCTGCAGAAGCCGGCCAGGTAGCCCCAGCCCGCGACCGCGATGGCACGGCCGAGGTCCCACGCCACGAGGCCGCGGTTGCCGATCTCGGTGCCGTACTGGTTCACGAAGGCGAGGGAGGGGTCCTGCGCCCGCTGCTGCGGGGGCGCCTGGGCGAACGTCGCGGCGGCCTTCTGGTAGTCCGCCGTGTGCCCGGCAGAGCCGAGGAACTCGAGGGTGGAGATGAGCTTGTCCCGCCCGTCGACGCCCCAGGAGTTCGCGAGGATGGTCTTGGCCACCCCCTCCGCCTCGGGGGACTTCGCCGCCCCGCCCAGCAGGTCGTGGCGAGGCTCGCGCCGGGTCATCGTGGTGAGGATCGCCGTGGCGGCGAGTGCCCATTGCTTCGCTTCGGGACCGGCGTCGTTTGCCATCGGCGCAGGTTACGCGAGCGGGGGCGAAGACGTCTATCTCGAGTGGAGGCCGGGGGGGTGAGGGCTTCCGAGCTACACCATCTCGAGGATCAGCAGCACTCCCACGATGGCGAACAGCACCGCCGCCACCTTCTCCACGATGGCCGGGTTCAGGAAGCGCGCGGCCCTGTTGCCGACGATGACCGCGATGGCTGCCGCTCCCCAGAGGGCGAGGGTGGCGGCGAAGAAGATGGTCCACGGAGCAGCGAAGCGGGCCGCCAGAGCTGCCGTGCCTATCTGGGTGAGGTCGCCCCACTCGGCGAGGAAGACGACGGTGAAGGCGGTGGCGGCGGTCTTGAAGAACGTCGGCGTCGCCTTGGGGGCCGCATCGGCTCCGGGCCCCGTGTCGATGTGCTCCTGCTTCTTGAAGAACATCACCCCGGCAGAGATGATGAAGACGACCCCAGCCACGATGTGGACCGGCCTGGCCGGGAGGAGGGCGAACAGGCGCCCTGCCACGACCGCGACCGCGCTCTGAACCGCGAGGGCGAGGGCCGTGCCGGTGAAGACCGGGAGGGGCTTGTTGCGGGTCGCCAGCACGAGCGCGGCGAGCGCGGTCTTGTCCGGCAGCTCGGCCACGAAGATGACCGTGAAGACATAGAAGAAGACTGAGAGAGTGGAAGGGGTGGACACGTGGTCTCGCGGGTCTCGGGAATAGCGTCGTCGGTCGGTTGCTCTATGCTCTAATGGTGAGCCTCTCCATGCGCGCGCTCGACCGCCTCGCCAAGCTACTCGTGCTGTTCGGCTCCTTCGGGGTCGCAGCCTACCTCGCGTTCCAGCTAAAAGGGGGAGGGCTTTGGGACGGCCTTGCGCCTGCCATCGCGGCCAACAGCACCGCCATGGCGGGGCAGCCCACGACCCCCTACGACCTGACCGAGCTCAAGGTCGTCAACGAGGTCGTGAAGAAGGTGCGCGAGCGCTACGTCGACCCCAAGCGGGTGCGGCCGCGCGAGATGCTGCTGTCGGCGCTCAACTACGTGCAGCGCGACGTGGCGCAGGTCATCGTCCTCCACGAGGAGAACGCCCCGACGGTCAAGGTGCGGGTCGACACGCAGGAGCGAGAGTTCCGCGTCGACAACGTGCAGGGGCCCTGGGACGTCACCGCCCGCCTGCGCGACATCTTCGGCTTCCTGCAGGACAACCTCCGCAACACGGACGTCTCCCTGCGGGACGTGGAGTACGCGGCCTGCAACGGGATGCTGCACACGCTCGACCCGCACAGCGTCCTCCTCAGCCCCGACGCCTACAAGGAGATGAACCTCTCCACGAGCGGGCAGTTCGGCGGGCTCGGCATCGTCATCTCCATCCGCGACCAGCAGCTCACGGTCATGAACCCCATGCCCGGCACGCCGGCGGGGAAGGCGGGGCTCAAGCGCTACGACCGCATCATGAAGATCAACGGCGAGTCGACCCTCAACATGGGGCTGACGGAGGCCGTGAACCACCTGCGGGGGCAGGTGAATACGAAGGTGACGATCTGGGTGCACCGCGACGGGCAGGAGGGCTGGGCAGGGACGCGGCCGTTCGAGCTGCAGCGCGAGCTCATTCACGTGGCGAGCGTCGAGCACAAGATGCTCGAGGGGGCCGACCACGTCGGGTACATCCGGCTGAAGCAGTTCCAGGCGAACACGTCCGACGACCTCAACGAGGCGCTGGCAGAGATGAAGAAGGGGGGAGAGCTGAAGGGGCTCGTCCTCGATCTGCGCGGGAACCCGGGCGGGCTGCTCGACCAGGCGGCGAAGGTGGCGGACACGTTCATCGCCGACGGGCCCATCGTCACCACGGTGAACCCGAGCGAGGGGCGCGACGAGAAGGTCGCGCACGAGGACGGGACGGAGCCCAACTACCCGATCGTGCTGCTGGTCAACGGGTCGTCGGCGAGCGCGAGCGAGATCGTCGCCGGGGCCATGAAGAACCACGACCGGGCGATCCTCGTGGGGGAGACCACGTTCGGTAAGGGGAGCGTCCAGCTCATCTTCAACGACCTTCCCGAGAAGGCGGCGCTGAAGCTGACCATCGCGCAGTACCTGACCGAGCCGGGCGACATCTCCATCCAGGGGACGGGCGTCACTCCCGACATCGAGCTCGACCCGATGACGGTCGACGAGCAGGAGATGGACCTCACGGTCGACACGACCAACCTCATCAAGGAGCGCGACCTGGCACGGAGCCTCGTCAACGCGCGCATCCGCGAGGGGCAGCACCCGCTCGAGACCGTCCGTTACGACCTCCCGCAGAAGGAGCGCCAGGACCTGCGCGAGCGCGGGGGTGACCCGGACGACAACTTCCAGATGGACTTCTGGATCAAGTTCGGGCGCGACCTGGTGTCCCATGTCGCCCCGGGCAAGCGGCTCGACCAGCTCCGCGCGGCGAAGGCCATCGTGGCGGAGGAGCGGAGCGCCGAGCTCGCGAAGGTGACCGCGGAGCTGCGGGCGATGCAGGTCGACTGGAGCGACGCTCCGGCGGACGTCCAGCAGGTCCCGCCGCCCCAGCCAGGCGCCCCTCCGAACGCGAACGTCGACGTGAAGATCGAGACGGTGCTCCCCAAGCAGGGGGTGCCGAGCACCGAGGTGACCGCGGGCGACGCCATGCAGCTGCGCATCACGGCGACCAACCGGGGGACGTCGACGCTTTACCGCCTGAACGCCGTCACGACGAGCGACGACCCGATGCTCGACAACAAGGAGCTCATCTTCGGGAAGCTCGAGCCAGGCAAGAGCCGGTCGGCGGTCGCGCAGCTCGGGTGGTGCGAGCTCGAGGGCTACAAGGCCGGCTCGACCGCCCCCTTGCCCAAGGACACCCCGCGCATCTGCCGCATCGCCCGTGACTCGCTCACGCGCGCGGACGGCATCAAGATCCACTTCGACGAGGCCCGCGGGCGTGCCCCGGCAGACAGCGAAGCGCGCGTCACGGTGAAGGCGCTCGAGCGCCCCATCTTCGCCTACAGCTACCAGATCGCGGACAACCGGAAGGGGAACGGCGACGGTCGCCTCCAGCCCGACGAGTCGCTGACGATGTACCTGACCGTGAAGAACACGGGGCGTGGGCGGTCGTACGAGACGCAGGCCAACGTCCGCAACCTGTCGGGCGACGGGCTGCTGCTGCACGAGGGGCGCTTCGACATCTCGAACCTGATGCCCGGCGACGTACGCAGGGTGGTGTTCACGTTCGACGTGGCGCAGCTGACCGACCCCGAGGCGAAGGTCGAGCTCTCCATCACCGACCGCGACCTGCGCGAGAGCGTGTCCGAGAAGGTGCGGATGCCCTTCATGCCCGCCGTGCCGATCACCCCGGCCTCCGGAGCGCGCGTGGCCAAGGCGAGCGGCGCGGCCCTCTACGAGTCGCCCGATCCGTCGTCGCGTGTGTTCGGGCGCTTGCCCGCTGGCATCACGGCCAACGTGCTGGGGACGGCGGGAGACTTCGTGAAGCTGTCCCTCGGAGACGGGCGGTTCGCGTTCGCGCGGAACGGCGACCTCGACGTGGGCACGCCGACTGCGGGCGCGGTCGCGTTCGAGGACTCGATGGCTCACGCGCCTCCGCTCGTGGAGGTGAACGACCCCGCGCTCGCGACGAAAGAGACGCACGCCGAGATCCGCGGCACGACGAGCGACGGCGAGCGGCTGCTCGACGCGTACGTCTTCGTCAACTCGCGCAAGGTGTTCTACCAGTCGAACCGGAACGGGAAGGACCCGAAGACGATGGGCTTCTCCGCGGACCTCCCTCTCCGCCCGGGCGTGAACATGGTGAGCGTCATCGCCCGCGAGACGCCCGACACCATCGGCCACAAGACCTTCATCATCCGTCGCGACGCGCCGGACGGGACGCTGCTCCCCACGCCGAAGATGGAGGATGATCTGAGCGAGGGTGGGGCCGACGACGAATGAGCGCTGCCTCGGGTGAGACGCCAGTCGCGCAGGCCGTCCGGCTCCACGTCAACGTCGACCACGTCGCCACTCTCCGCAATGCGCGGGGCACTCCGTATCCTGACCCCGTGGAGGCGGCGGCGATCTGCCTCGCGGCCGGGGCGGACGGGATCACGGCGCACCTGAGGGAGGACCGCCGTCACATCGTGGACGACGACGTGTTCCGCCTGCGCGCGGCCTCTCCCCGGACGCTGAACCTCGAGATGGCGGCGACCGACGAGATGGTGGAGATCGCGCTGCGCGCGCGCCCCGACGTCGTGACCCTGGTCCCCGAGCGGCGGGAGGAGCGCACGACCGAGGGGGGGCTCGACGTGCGTGGCGGCGGGGAGGCGCTCAAGCGTCGGATCGCGCGCCTCGTGGACGCAGGCATCCGCGTGAGCCTGTTCATCGCGCCTGACGTGGACGAGGTTGCCGCCTCTGCTGGAACGGCTGCGCGTCAGATCGAGCTGCACACGGGGGAGTACTGCCATGCCGCAGGCGGGCGTGTCGGCGAGGAGCTGTCGCGGCTGGGGCTCGCTGCGCAGCGTGGTCGCTCGCTCGGCCTCGAGATCGCCGCGGGGCACGGGCTCACCCGCGCGAACGTCTGCCGTGTCGCGCGCATCCCCGACATGGTGGAGCTCAACATCGGTCACGCGCTGATCGCAGACGCCGTGTTCCTCGGGCTCGCGGCTGCAGTGCGCGCGATGAGGGACGCGATGGCGTCATGATCGTCGGCATCGGCATCGACGTGTGCTCGATCGAGCGCATGCGTCGAGCCCTCGAGCGACACGGCGATCGGTTCTTCGGGAGGATCTGCAGCGAGGCCGAGCGTCGAGACCTGATGGGGCGCGACCCTGCGGTCTCGCTCGCGGGTCGGTTCGCGGTGAAGGAAGCGTTCGCGAAGGCGCTCGACGGCGCCCCCGGCGTGGGGTGGCACGAAGCGGAGGTGAGGCGCAGCGCGTCGGGGCGACCGCAGCTCGAGCTCTCGGGGAAGGCGCGGGCCCTCGCGGTGGCGCACGGCGCGTCGCGGTGGCATGTATCGATCACGCACGACGCGGGCATTGCTGCTGCGGTCGTGGTGCTCGAAGGGGAGGGGGGAGAGTGATCGCGGTCCTGTCACGGGAGCAGTCGCGCGCGTTCGACGCTCGCATGATCGGTGAGCTCGCCGTCCCTGGGCTCGTGCTGATGGAGAACGCGGGGCGAGGGGTGGTCGACGCGATCGAGCGCCACTGGCCGGCGCGCTCTCTCGCGCGAGAGCGTGTCGTCGTCGTGTGCGGCCCGGGAAACAACGGCGGCGACGGGTTCGTCATTGCCCGACACCTCGCGGTGCGCGGGGCGGAGGTGCGCGTGCTCGTCGTGGGGAAGCTCGCGGCCTACACGGGAGACGCGTCCGTGCAGCTCCATGCGCTCGCGGGCGTCGGCCTGGTCGCGAGCGAGGTCGGGACCGATAGTGCAGACCGCAGCCCTGGATGGACGGCGCAGCCAGGCGAGGTCGCGGGGCTCCAGGCGGAGCTCTCTCACGCGACGCTCGTGGTCGACGCGCTGTTCGGGACCGGTCTGTCACGGCCGATCGCGGGGCTGCATGCTTCCGTGCTCGAAGCGGTCCAGCGCTGCGAGCGCCCCATCGTCGCGGTCGACGTTCCCTCCGGCCTCGACGCAGACACTGGGGGCGTCCTCGGAGTCGCCCTCTCCGCGGACCTCACGGTGACCTTCGTCGCGCCCAAGCTCGGGCTGCTCACGCCGCGCGGCGCAAGGCTGGCAGGGAAGCTCGTCGTCGCGGACATCGGCGTCCCTCCGCCCCGCACGCCCGCATCGGCGCGGCTGCTGGAGCGAGCGGATGTCGTGAGCCTCCTGTCGCGCCGCGCGTCGGACATGCACAAGAACGCGGCAGGTCACGTCGTGGTCTTCGCCGGATCGCCGGGTCATCTGGGCGCCGCCGTGATGTGCGCGCACGGCGCGATGCGAGCGGGGGCAGGCCTCGTGACGATCGCGACGTGGACCGAGGTCGCCGATGCGCTCGACGTCCGCGTGGTGGAGGTGATGACCGCGCGTCTTTCGCGCGAATCCCTCGACGCGAGCGTCGACGATGCGCTCGCGCGTGCGGACAGCGTCGTGATCGGGCCCGGCTTCGGCAAGGACGCGCACGCGCGCCAGGTCGTGCACAGGGTGCTCTCGACCTGGAAAGGGCCGCTCGTGGTCGACGCGGACGCGATCGCCATGTTCGCCGGAGCCGCCGAGGTGTTTGCCTCGTCGTCGGCATCGGTGGTCCTGACGCCGCATCCGGGTGAGCTCGGAGTGCTGCTCGGCTCCAGCGCGCGCGAGATCGAGGGCGACCGCTTCGGCGCGCTCGCCGCGAGCGTACGCCGGACACGCGCGGTGACGCTGCTCAAGGGGGCGCACACGCTGGTGGGGGCGCCTGGAGAGTGCCCTGTCGTCAACGGGTCGGGGACGAGCGCGCTGGCGACTGCGGGTGCGGGCGATATCCTCTCGGGGACCATCGGTGCCCTCGCGGGCACGCTCTCTCCGTTCGAAGCCGCGTTCGTCGGGGCCTACCTCCATGGCGCCGCCGCGGAATCGTGGGGGCGGGACCGCGCGCATGCGGATCGAGGGCTGCTCGCGCACGAGATCGCCGAGGAGTACCCGCGCCTCCTCGGGGAGCTCACGGAGGAGTCGGCAGCCACGCGCCAGACGAGAGAAGCGGCGGGTCGCGAGAAACGGTAGACTGCGGCGATGCGCTCGCGACTCGCGATCGGTCTCGCCCTGCTCGTAGCGTCGCTCTGTCGCTGCGCGAACAACAAGGCGACCACGGCTGGCCACTCGGACGCCTCTCTCACGACGGGTGTCGACTCGGGACGGCACGACGCACATAGCGAGGCGGCGGAGAAGGGCGGGAACGACGCCGGTGATGCGGGTGACGCGAGCGACGCCTCGCTCGATGCCGATGCGGTCGTAGATGCGGCTCCGTTCCCGTGCGGCACGCGCACGGGCATGCGCGGCCTGACGAGCCGCAGCGTCGTCGTCGACGGGAAGACGCGCACCTATCTCATCTACCTCCCGACGACGCTCGACCCCACGGCCCCCATGCCGTTCGTCTTCGTGTTCCACGGCTTCCTGATGAGCGGACGGCTCATGTACGACATCACCCAGTACACGGCGATCGCGGACGCCGACGGGGTCGGCGTGGCCTTCCCCGACGGCGACGGTGGCCCAGGCACCGTGACGGCGCCGTGGAACGACGAAAACCCCGGACAGCTCGTGTGCGGCGAGGGCCAGTACGTCGTCGGCACCGCGAACGACTTCGGCTTCATCGATGCGATGAAGGCCGACGTCTCGAAGGACCAGTGCCTCGACACGCAGCACGTCTTCACGACCGGCTTCTCGATGGGGGGCTACTTCGCAGAGCACGTGGCCTGCTACCGCGACGACATGCGGGCGGTCGCGCCTCACTCCGGAGGGACGATCGGCGACCTCTCCGTGTGCACGTCGGGGCATGTGCCCATGATCATCTTTCACGGCACCAAGGACTCGGTCATCGACGAGGCGTGCGACGACCCGACGTCGACCAAGCTCGAACAGGGCTTCCCCGCGTCCGGCACGCTCTGGGCCGCGAAGAACGGGTGCAGCAAGACCTACACCACGCTTCCGATCGCGAACGACGCAGGGGGCGGAACAGGGCAGTGCTACCTCTACGACGACTGCCCTGCAGACGGCCAGGTCGAGGTCTGCACGTTCAACGGCATGGACCACTGCTGGGCGGGAGGCAGCACTGCGGGTGACGCCGGCGTCTCCGCATGCCCGACGTACCCGAGCGCCACGCAGCTGGAGTGGCAGTTCTTCAAGCAATACGCCTGGTGAGACGAGCGGCGCCCGGGACAGCCTCCGGCTGGCGGGTGACGGTGCTCCACCCAGCCAGAGTCTCGTTTGCCACTCGGATTGTCCCTGCGGACACAGGTCGAGGCTGACCCGGTCACGGACGGCGCGGAAAGCAGGGCAGATCGCACGGGCCGCGGGTGGCACTCCGGTTGCTCTGGTCATGTCCCGGAGGCAACACGGACATGGACTTGCTCGTCTCGACAACTCTCTCCCCCAGCGCGGCTGCGCACCCTCGGTCTCACGCACGCGCCGCCGGCGACGGGGTCGCGATGCGTGACGCGCTCGTCGAGCTCCTGCCGGATCTGCAGCGCCGTGCTGCCCGACTGGCGCTGACGCAGGCGGCCGCGGACGACCTCGTGCAGGACACCGTGGAGCGCGCGCTCCGGTTCTCCGGCCAGTACGATCCGGGGTCGAACCTGCGAGGATGGGCGTACCAGATCCTCTTCAGCGTCTTCATCACAGGCTATCGGCGCCGCCGCCGCGAGCGCCGCGGCCTCGAGGTGCTGACGACCACCCCGTCGGCCTGGACGCAGCGCAGCCCGTTCGCTTCACCCGACGCGCAGATCGGGCTGCTGCCGGCGACGAGCGCCGCCCTGGCGTCGCTCCCGGCGGGCTTCCGCGACGTGCTCTCGCTGATCGACCTGGGGCAGCACACGTATCGCGAAGCGGCCGAGCTGCTCGAAGTGCCCCTCGGGACGGTGATGAGCCGCCTGCATCGCGGACGGCGCATGCTCGCGGACCGTCTCGGCCTCCAGGAAGGTGCCGTCGCTGCGTGACGCTCCGCTCGCGGCAGCAGAGGCGAGCTACGCGTTCGCCGGTGCGCGCGGGTGCCAGGGCACGTCGGCGACGTTCGCCTCGAGGTTCGCGAGTCGCGCGAGCACGAAGAGCAGGTCGCTCAGGCGATTCAGATAGATGACGAGCTCGCCGCGAGGCGTCGCGTCGTCGATCGCGAGGACGCATCGCTCCGCGCGACGACAGACGGTTCTCCCGAGATGGAGCGCCGCCGCCTGCGCAGATCCACCGGGGAGGATGAACGTCTTGAGGGGCGAGAGCCTGGCCTCTGCATCATCGATCGCTCGCTCGAGACGCTCCGCGTCGGTGTTCGACAGCAAGGTCATCGTGAGCTTCGCCTCCTTGCCCGGGGCGCACGCGAGCTCGGCGCCGAGCGTGAACAGGTCGACCTGGACCTGAGCGAGGACCGCGTCGGTGAACGGCCCGAGACCGGTCGCGCGCGCGATCCCGAGGACGGCGTTGGTTTCGTCGACCGTCCCGTAGGCATCGACCCGCAGAGAGGCCTTCTTGACGCGTGAGCCGCCGTAAAGGCCCGTCGTCCCGTCGTCGCCGGTCTTCGTGTAGATCTTCATCGCAGTTTCTCTACCGCGGAAACGTGCCGAGCCAACCTCGTTCCGCTCAAGCGCCGTGGACGGCCGCGGCTTGCGCCTGCGCCTTCGTGGACTCGTACTCACGGAAGAAGTCGACGGCGGCCTGCACGAACTGCTGGGCGCTCTTCTTCGCGTCGCTGTCGACGCCCCCGGACCGCTGCGCGGCATCTGCGAGCGCCTTCGACGCGGTCGCGGACGCCTCGAGGTCCGTGGTCGCCGCCTTGCTCAGTCCGCCCGCGATCGTTCCGCCGCCGCTCAGTCCCTCCGAGAGCCCCTTCATGACCCCCGAGGCTCCCATCGCGCCGCTGCCGGCCGTGGCTCCGATTCCCGCCCCCGCTGACGCGATCGAGCAAGCCCCTGCGCTGATCTGCAGGATGCCCGACTCCCACGCGCCCGCGCGCATCGTCGACGCCTCCTGGTGCATCGTGGCGACCTCTGCCGCGTCGGCCTGGTCCGCGATCGAATCCTGAGTCTCTTCCGCCTTCGTGTCGAGGTCACTCTGCGCCTGACCCTGCTGGAGCGCGAGCGCGGCGATCTGCGCGGCCATGTCGCCGCTGAAGAGCGCGGAGGTCGGCGCAGGGAGGAGCGAGGCCGTGCTCGGTCCAGAGCTGACGGCCGAGGCGACGGAAGAGTCGACACTGCCTTGGATCGTTGCGGTGACAGCACTGTTCTGGATCGTGTGGAGGTTCATCGGTCATGCCTTTGCAGAAGAGGTGAGCGTGAGCGTCTGTCCGTACGTCTGTGCCGCCCCGGCGAGCACCGTCAGCGCGGTTCGGTTCGATTGTTCGGCGTCCTGAAGACCGGCGACGAGGTCTTCGATCATCCGGGCGTTCCTTTTCATGGCGACGGTCGCCTGCTGGACGTCGGCCGTGTCGTCGAGCACGTCCGCCTGCTCGTTCCCCGTCACGATCGTGGAGACGCCGGCTCCGATGTCCGCGACGCCGGACACGCCCTGGGCGATCGAGGTCGCCGTCTGCGCCACGCCGCCCGCGAGCATGGCGGAGGAGGCACCGAACGACGTCACGGCAGCCGCGACGTCGAGCCCGAGGCCGATGTACGCCGAGTCCTTCCCGAAGCACTGCGTCTTCGAGACGATCGTGCCGCTCGCGGAGAGCGCGATCACGACGGCGGCAACGACGGCCCCACCGACCCCACCGGTGGCGACGGTGAGCGCCGCCGCGCCGATGACCGCCGCCGCGATGCCGACGTACTCGGCGATCTCCGGGGCGACGGCCGCGAGCTGCTGCGGGAAGTCGGGGTTGTCGACGATGTTCACGCTGTCCGAGATCGGGTCGACGATGAAGCCCGCGAGGTTCCCTTCGAGCAGATCCTTGCCCATGTCGCAGAAGAGGTGGCCGATCTCGGAGAAGAGGCCGCCTCCGCTGTTCAGCTTCGCCTCGTCGGCCTCCTCCTGCTTGAGCGCCGCCTCTTGCTCCTGGCCTTCGGCCTCTTGCTGACGCGTCGCGGAGTTGATCCCGACCTCGCCCGTCTGCATCGAAAGGTCGCCCTGCCGGGCGACGAGCTCGTACATCATCGACATCGCGTCCTGGATGCCGTCGACGCCGCCGCTGCCCGCGCTCCGTGCTTCCGGCTCCGGGAGAAGCGAAGCGGGCGGGGCCGCGGAGACCGACCGAGGAGGCGTGACCACCGACGCCGGCGGCAGCGCCTGCGCCTCGATGGTCGCCGCGGTATCGGCGGTGCGCACCGTGGTGATCATGGTGTCCCGCGCTCGGCCGAGACGAGCGCGATGAGCGCATCGTCCTCGAGAGATGCCGCGGCCTCCTCGGCGCTCACGAGCGCCTCGTCGGCCTCGTGATCGCGTCCCAGTAGCGACAGTACGCGAGCGCGCGCCAGCCTCGACCTCACCGCGCCGCGACCCAGCGCCTGCGCGGTTCCGTAGATGTCGAGCGCGAGCCGATGCTGCTTCAGCGCCTCGTGGCATGCCCCGAGGGCGAGCCACGCGCGCTCGTCCTCCGGGGCGAGCACCAGCATGCCGCGGAAGACGCTCGCGGCGTCGTGGACCCGCTCGCGAGTGAGCAGCCAGTGTCCGGTCGCGTAGAGGGCTTCGAGCGCTCGCGCACGCGTGACCTCGGGCGAAGGCGGGAGGAGGCTGGGGTGTGCGGCCAGCTGTTCGCCCGCAATCGGCCGAACGTCCTGGTAGGCGAACATGCGGCGGGCATCGCGCGCGTCCTCCTCGACGGTGATCGTGAGGGGTTGCATGGGCTCACCCCTGACCAATGTTCTTGGTGATGTCGCTCGTCTGCTCGCCGAGCGACTGCACGAGGTTCGTCGTGAGCTGCACCGCCGTCTGGCGCTGCGACATGAGCGACTGGAGGGTGATCATGGTCATCTCCGAGTTGCTGTTCAGCGTCGCCGCGTAGTTCTTTAGGCTCTGCGTGAGCTGGCTGACGGAGTCTGCGGAGAGCGGAGAGGTCCCCGCCGCAGCGTTGAACGCCTGGAGGTCGGTGTACAGCGAAGAGCTGAGCTGCGAAGGGCTGGTGTCGGCGATCGCCGTCGTATATGCGGCCTGGACGTTCGCGATGTCCTGCGAGCTCGCGTTGATCGTCGGTGGCGTGCCCGTTGGTGAAGGGAGCTGATTCAGCGTCGAAGCGATGGCGTTGACGTCCGAGGTCTGCTGCGCGTTCTGCTCTTGCTGCGAGAAGATGCCGTTCATCTGAGTGTCGAGGCTGTTCAGCCGAGACTGGCAGTAGGCCATCAGCGAATCCGGGCTGAGGCTCGTGCACAGAGGAACGGAAGCGGGCGCGACCTCCGCCGCGGCCGGCCCCGATGCGCCTCCGGTCGTCTGGTGCTCGATCTGCTGGACGAGCGCGATGATGCCCGCGTCGATGGTCTGACCCTGACCGACGTCGCTGTTCTGCTGGCGAACGATAGTGCTTGCCATGGTCGTCTCCTCTCAACCGCGCAGGGCGGGGGTGAGGGTGGAGAGGCGCACGAGGCACACCTCGTCGATGGCCTCGAGCATGTGGCGAGGCACGGCGACCGGCGCACGACCCATCGTCGCGACGCGCTCGCGCGATGTCGCGAGCTCTTGATCTTGCCGTGCGCGCTCGCAGCGCAGCGCATCGAGCCGACCTTCGAGAGACTGTTCGACGAACGTATCCATGAGAGTGTCCTCCTCGAGCCATCCTCTGGCTCTCAGACACCCCATCGACGCGTCCGCGCGACAGTTGCTAAAATTCTCTCTGTCGAGTGCGCCGGCCTAGCCGCGTCAGGAATTCCTCAGGGCAGGAATTCTGCCGCATCGGCCGGCGGGACGTTGCGCGCTATCGCGCGCGGACATTTTCGCCCGTCTGCCGCGCGGCAGCGACCATGTCCCGGGACCCCGGCCGCGCTCTGCTCAGCTCAGGTCTTGAAGATCTGGACGACCTCGGCGAGCAGCTCGGCCTCGGTCATCTTCTTCGAGAGCGCGAGCTCCTTCACGAGCAGGCTCTTGGCCTGATCGAGCAAGCGGCGCTCTCCGAACGAGAGGTCCTTGTCGAAGCGGAGGCGATGCATGTCGCGGAGCACCTTTGCGACCTCGAACGGCGACCCGCTCTTGATCATCTCGGTGTACGCGCGGAAACGCCGGCTCCATGGCTGAAGATCTACCGCGACCTCGCGGGCTCGCATCGTCTCCAGCACCTTGTCCGCCTCCTCGGCCGCCATGACGCTGCGGAGGCCCGCCTGGGTCACCGCGTTCGTCGGCACCATGACCTTCATGCCGTTGTCGAGGATGCGCAGGATGTAATAGAGCGCCTTCGCGCCGTTGAACTCGCGGTTCTCGATCGCCGTGATCTCGCCGAGCCCGTGGGCCGGATGGACCGCCTTGTCGCCAATCTTGAACACCGGCGGCGGACCCGGCGGGATGTACGGACGCGGGGGGAGCAGCGACGGAGGGTGGTTGGAGGGGCGTCCCGGGGGATTCGACGGCCGCGTCGCCTGCGGCATGCCGGATGGTACGGACGAGGCAGGCCGGACGGGGACGGGCGGCGGAGGCGTCACCGAGCGGGACGGGCGCGCGATCGCGTCGGGGCTCGACGGAGCGGGCGACGGGATGACCGCCTTGGGCGGCGAGGGTGCCGGCGGGGGCGTGGGGGGCGTGGGAGGGGCAGCTGCTGCGGCCTTCGACGCACGCTTCGCGGGCTTGGGAGCGCCCGTGCGGGCTCCGGAAGCACGGCTGCCTGCGGCGGCAGCGGGGGGAGAGGCAGCCGAAGGCGTGCGCTTGGCGGTGGAGGTAGTGGGGGTGCGTCGAGGAGCGGAGGAGGGCATCTTCTCGTTTGGATGCGGAGCGCGGCCTCACCGTGTTCGGCGGAGCCAGAAAACCCCGAGATGGACTCGGGCGCACCCCTTAGCCTCTGGGGTCCGCGCCGTCAATGTCTGCGGGTCGAATCGAGGCTTTCTCGAGCGAATGAGCACTTGTCACCTGCCCCGGGTGCGGCTGACAGAGCTCAAACACTCAGTCGTTCACGGCAGAGCCGGTCGGGCGCCGCGCATCATGTCAGCGACTCCAGATGAGGTCGCGTCGCGAATGCCGATCGCGAGCGGGCGAAGCGCGAGGCGGACGTCGAGATCGATGCTGTCGGGGCGCGAGGTGAATCTCGGTGGAGCCGCAGGCTTGTCGAGGCCGAGCAGCCGTCCGACCGCGCTGACGGTGAGCGTGGTGTACGCCCGCTCCAGCCGCTCCTCGGCGTCGTGCGCGCGCTGCCCCCAGTCGCCGGCGAGAACGGCGTGAACACGGAGCGTCTCGCCGTCCACGAGGGCAGCCAGCCCGACCGCCGACGCGCTCGCCAGCAGCCCACCGAGTCCGAGGCTCCAGTCCCCCACGAAGGGCCCGGGAGCCGCAGCGCGGAACGGAGCCTCGCCGAGGAGCACACCGAGCTGGTCCAGCGGCGGGGTCTGCCATGCCGGTCGGGCGCGTTTCAGCTTCCGGACGGCAAAGAGCTCCGCCGCTCTGAGGGGCGCGTCTGCTCCGGCGCAGTAGCCGACGGCTTCACGGCCGAACACGACCACGCTCTCGTGGTCCTTGCCGGACGCCCCCCAGAGCCGCGTCACGCTCTCCCGCGAGTCATGGCTCGCGGAGTCGATCGCCCGACCCTCCACGTCCGCCACGCGCGCCGTGAACGCGGCCTCGATCCTTGGCGGATCGATGACCTCGTGCGCGAGGAACACGGTCGACGCTTCGTATCCAGCGACGACGAAGTCGTCGGAGGAGCGTACGTCGAGCCCTCCACACGCGCGCGTCACGGCGTCGAGGTCGGTCCCCGCGAGCGTCGTAGAGAGCGCATCGAGGACGGACGGTTCCGCGAGGAGAGCCCTGGGTCGCGCCTCGACGATCCATCGCAGCCCCGCTGACGGGACGAGGTCCGCGAGCGGGCTCACGTGGAGTGGAGTGGCGGCGTGGACTGCCGTCGCCGGTGCTGGAGAGGAGCGCGCGCAGCCCATCGTGAGACAGGAAGCGAGGAGGCACGCGCCGCGCACGTGGAGCTCTAGGCGAGGGACGTGACGAGGATGTACGCGAAGCGACGGTTCTTCGAGCCGACGCGCACCAGGTACGGGCCACCACGCGCGAGCTGCAGATTCGCGTCGGTCACGCGCACGCGATCGAGCTCCACCCCGCCCTGCTCGACGAGTCGCTTCCCGTCGCTCGTCGACTTGACGAGGCCGGCGCTCGAGAGCGCCTTCGCGATCCACACGCTCGCCCCCTCAGTGCGCACGGTGTGAGTGGGCACGTCGTCGGGGACGGCGTCGTTCGCGTAGACCCTCGTGAACTCGGCCTCGGCCTTCTCCGCCGCCTCGCGGCTGTGAAAGCGCTCGATCAGCTCGCGCGCGAAGAGAGCCTTCGTCCTCCTCGCATCCCCTCCCGCCGCCTGCTCCTCTTTGAGCGCCTCGACCTCGGCCGCCGGTTTGCGAGAGAGGAGCTCGAAGTACCGGAAGATGACCTGGTCGTCGACCTGCATGACCTTCCGGAACATGTCGAGCGGCGCATCGAGCAACCCGATGTAATTGCCGGCGCTCTTGCTCATCTTCTTGCCGACGATCTTGCCCTCCTCGAGCTTTGCGTCGGTCCCTTCGAGCAGCGGCGTCGTCAGCACCATCTGACCGCGGAGCCCGTACTTCGGCATGAGATCGCGGCCGAGGAGCAAGTTGAACAGCTGGTCGGTTCCGCCGAGCTCGATGTCACACTTCAGCGCCACCGAGTCGTACGCCTGGAGGAGCGGGTAGAGGAACTCGTGCTGGTAGATCGGCCTGTGCGCGGCGAAGCGCTCGCCGAAGTCGTTGCGCTCGAGCATGCGCGAGACGGTCATCTTCGCCATCAGCTCCACGACCTCGGTCGTCGTCAGTTTGTCGAGCCACTCGGAGTTGTGACGAATCTCTGTCTCTCGTTCGTCGAGGATCTTGAACGCCTGAGTGGTGTACGTCCCCGCCGCCTCCATCACCTGCGCGCGCGACAGGCGAGGTCGCAGGTCGCTTGCGCCCGTGGGGTCTCCGACCATCGCGGTGAAATCTCCCACGAGGAGGATGATCTTGTGCCCCAGGTCCTGGAACTGGCGCATCTTCGCGAGCACGACCGCGTGCCCGAAATGCAGGTCCGGCCGCGTCGGATCGAAGCCCGCCTTCACTCGAAGAGGGACCCCGGTCTTCTGCGACTCCGCGATCCGCTCCTCGAGCTCGAGCGAGACGTGAAGCTCCGCAGCACCACGCGAGAGAAGCGCGACCTGGTCGCGCGGCGAGGTCTTGCGGTCGTGCCCCACCGGCGACGAGACCTCGGAGACTGGAGACGTCATTCGTCGTCGTGCTCGTCCGGGTCTTCCGGCTCTTCCGCGTCGCGTTCGTCGTCGCTGTCGTCACCGCCGGTGATCGGTCGGTTCCGGCTCGAGTTCACGAGCTCCTTGAGCTCCTTGCCGACCTTGAAGAACGGAAGCCGTTTTGCCGGGACGGGCACGGGTTCCCCGGTCCGCGGGTTGCGTCCCGAGTACGGCTTGTACGGCCTGACGGTGAAGCTGCCGAACCCGCGGATCTCGATTCCCTCGCCCCGCTCGAGCGCCTCGGTCATCGCGTCGAACACGCAGTTCACGACGAGCTCCGCCCTCGCCTTCGTCAGGTGGCCTCGCTCAGCCAGCGCATCGATCAGCTCGCTCTTCGTCACCAGGCCCTCCGCTCTTCTCGCCGCCTCGCTGCAAGAGTCGGAATCATGAACGGACTCGCACACTTTCGCCCAGCGAAATCGACGTACGATATTCCGCTCCCGGGGTTCCGACCGATCGGTGCAACCTCCCGCGCGACCATCCGTACCCTCGGAGATGCATTTCCATGAGCACGTTCAGCGCGCCGCGCGGAGGATCGTCTGATCGAACGAGACGTCGCCGCCCGTCGCGGTCAGCTCCCACCGCGCGCCAGCCTGGTCGAGCGCAATTCCTCGCGAGGTCTCCAGCGGAGGAAGGTCCGCGCACAGATCGCGCGTCGGGCTCGCCCCCAGCTCCCCGTCGCCCCACTCCCACACCAACCTCGCGTCCTTCGCGTCCGCAGGGCGTCCCAGCGGGACGAGACGGAGCTTCGCGTGGCCGGGGCCGCCGCGGCGCATGATGCGCGGAGTCACGCTCCACTTTCCCGTGCGCGGGACGGGCAGATCGAACGTCGCCATCGCGATCGTGGCGCCCGGTGCGACGTGAAGCGTCATCACGCGCCCCTCGGTCGCGCATGAATTGCTCGCCCAGACTGGCTCCGCCCAGCCTCCTCCCTGCGTCAACGGCGGCCAGTCGGCCTCGGCCTCGAAGCGCCACAGGTCCTTCGTCCCGCCTCCCTTCGCCGTCCAGCCGCTCACGCTGCCGTGCTTCGCGTCGTCCTTGTAGACGTGCGCCTGCACGTGGCCTGTCCGCTCCACGAGCAGCCGGTCGTGATCGTCTCCGCGCAAGCGCGCCGCGAGGATGGCATGCGAGGGATCGGCGTAGGGGTCGTACGCGAGATCGAAGCCATGGTCGGTGTCGAAGAAGAGCACCCCTTTGTTGTTGGTCGGGCCGCGCGCCTCCTCCGGGTCATACATCGGGTGGCCGGTCTCCCGGTCGGCGAGCGCGTGGTGCTCGAACGCGCCGTGAACCGCGAACCCCGCGAGCGCGAGCGCGAGGACACACGCGGCGCGACGAAATAGGCTCAGGTGGGGAAGAATCGACGCGACCGCGACCGCGATCAGAGCATGCTCGATCGGCAGGACATCCGCGAAGAAGCGCGCCCCACCGCCAGGATAGTCGCCGTCGAAATAGAACGGCGCGTACGCCACGATCTGCGTGACGACGACTGCCGCGGCCGCGTGCGAGCGCGCGAACTCCGACGAGCGTGTCCAGAGGCGCCGCAGCGGATAGAGGACAAGGAGCGCGAGCGGCTCGAAGTTGGCGATGTCGAGAAGGTGCGCGCGGAGGCGCCGCAGCGTGGTGAGCGTCGCCTCGACGAGCCCGTATCCGTGGGGGAGACGCGAGAGGACGAAGTCCTTGTGCTCCTCCACGCAGCCGACGCCGCTGCCGAACCCGTAACGAAAGCACCCGGGCGGTCCGTCGCTCGCCGCGTAGTATCCGGCCTGCGCCGAAGCGAACCAGCTGCCGGTCTGCGCGTGGCTCGCGAGCACGAGGAACGCGACGCCGGGAAGCGCCCCGAGCAGCACTGCGCCCCAGCGGCGATGCGAGCTCGCCAGGAAGAGGACGACCGCGCCGATCCCGAGGCTCGACACCGGTCGCGTGCACGCCACCCACCCGACCGCGAGCCCTGCTGCGACCCACGCCGCACGGTGATGCGCTCGTGTGCGTCGCGCGTGGAAGGCCGCAGCGAGCGCGACCGTGACGCCGAGCGCAGAAGCGCCGTGCGACATCGTATCGGCCGTGTGATAGCGGAGCGCGGCGCAGACGATCGAGAGCGCCGCGGCGAGGACAGCAATCGCCTGCCGCTCGTCGTCGGGCCGATCATGCGCCAGCTCGCGCGCGAGCCAGTAGGTCGCGATCACCAAGCCGGCGGCGAGGAGAGGTCCGATCACGAGGGGCGCGCCGACGAGGAAGCCCGCGGCGAGGAGCAGCGGGAAGCCTGGCGGAAAGATCACCGACAGCTTCGGCCCGGCCGCCGACGGGTGAAAGAGGAGGAACCGACCGCGGAAGCTCGCGGAGGGGGAGGGGAGAGTCCATGCGAGATGCCCGTGCGACAGCGCGCGTCCCTCGAGAAAATAGCTCGTCGCGTCGATGATTCGCGGGCCTGCGCGGAGGTAGAACGCGACGTAGCCCAAGGACAGGAACGCCGTCCCCAGCGCCATGACGAGAACGAGCCGTCGCCGCCACTCGGTAAGGCGCGGGAGTCGCGTCGGGACCCCGATCGCCTCCCTCGCCGCCTCCGGAAGCGCCGCGACGACGACGATCACGGCAGCCACGACGAGCGCCACGAGCGCCGGGCGGTCGACGGGCTTGCCCCATGTCCCGAGCAGCACCGCGAGGCGCGCCGGACCGAGCGCAGGAGTCACTGGGCCACCCACACGTGATAGTCGACGAAGTCGCCGGGCCCGTCGTTCGTGATCTCGACGTCGAGCGTGCCGCGCACGAGCCGCGCCGGCACCGAGAGCACGGGTTCGATCCATCCGTCTTGATGGCGCAGCTCGAGCGGGGGGAGAGCCTCGCCGTTGACTCGTACGTGCAGTGTGAACGGATCGACGGGAGCCGTGCGAAGGATCAGCGTCGCGCCCTGGCCCGCCGCGAGCCCGGTGAGCCTCATGGATTCGGAGGTCCCCGGCTTCAGCTCGCGCCCGCCATCCATCACGTCCCTCGTTTCGTCCGCGAGGTCGGGGAGGATCTTGAGCTCGGTGAAGCCGCTCGCGGGCGCCGCGAAGGTGTACCGGTGCTCGCGCTCGCTGACGAGGTCGGCGATGTCGACGGCGTCGCGGACGGTGAGCCCGCGGGGGATGAGACGCGCCGCTTCGCCCGTTCCGAGCAGGTGCCAGTCGGCGACGTAGACGACGTCCTCATACCCGCCGCAGATGACGTTGCCGATCGCGGGGGTGCGTGCGACGACGCCGCGTCCGAACCACGTGGGGAGGATGCCCCACCAGCTCGGGTAAATGGCGAGCAGGTCGGGGAGCTCCTCGGGCTCGAGGTGCTCCATCAGCTCGATCGTCGCCGTCAGCCCTTGGACTCCGGCGCGCGCGAACGGGAGAGCGTGGTAACCGCCGAGCCCGATGATGTCGAGCCCCGGTCGCTCCGACGAGTACATGAGCGCTCCCGCGTCCCCCACGAGCACGCGCCGAGGACGGACCTCTCGTAGCCAGCGCCCCGTCTCGATGTGCTGATCGCGGATGTTCCGGCACGCGCGGCCGAAGAACCACTTCTGATCGCGCAGCTTCGTTGCCTGGTGCGCGTGGAAGAGACCGAGAGCGGCGACGGCGCAGAGAAGACGCGTCGGCCAGAGCCAGAGCAGCCCAGCGAGCGCCCCTCCGCATGCGAGCGAGAGACCCCACGAGACCGACGCGGCGGGGCGCGCTTCGGGTAGACGCGTCGCCACGACCGCCTGGACGGCGAGGACTCCAACGAGCCCTGCGACGGCGAGGTTCGGGCGCCCGACACGGCGCACGAGCACGGACGCGCCGAGCGCCGCCACGATCGTCAGCCAGGCGACCGCGGGCATCGTGTACCGCTCGTTCTGCCAGCGAACCTGCCCGTTGAACGCGACCAGGAGCCCCCATCCGACGACCTGGCCCCAGAGCACCAGCGCCATCGGACGCGTCTTGCGGACCGCCAGCGCGGCGAGCCCGAGCGCCGGAAGGATGCAGCCCAGGGCCGGCGCGTCGGTGAAGTGGTACTCGATGTTGCGGAAGATCTCGTACTTGAAGTTGAACGCGTAGTCGTCCCACTTCGCCGCGAGCGGCATGAACGGATTGTAGACGGCGAGCTTCACGATGGCGCCGTTTGCGCTCCACTCCCCGGTGAAGACGCGGTTCATCACAGCGAGAGCGAAGACGACACCGACGCCGGGGCCGAGGATACGGGCGGCGAGCCCAATCGCTCCCTCGGGCCCCTGGCTCTTCCGCCGAGCCCACACCGCTCCGACGGCGAACACGCCGATGGTCGAGATCGCTTCGGGGCGAGTGAGGATCATGAGCGCACCGCACGCACCGAGCACCCACGCGCGTCGCCGCGTCGCGCGGTTCTCGGCTGCCGGAGCTTCGATGAGCGCAAGGTACGCCACCAGGGCGAGGCCCCAGGTCGCGAGCAGGAAGGCCACCTCCATCCCGCTCCACAGCGTCCAGTCGAGGGCTCCGATCGCGAGGAAGATCGGCGGGAGCGCGTACGACGCCGCTCGATCGATGCCGCTCGAGCCGATCGAGGGCGCCTCCGTGCTCGGCCTGCGCGCGCTCGCGAGGCCAGTGAAGATCTTCCGCGCCGCGAGCAGCGTGGCGAACACGGAGGTCGCCGCGACGATCGCCGCCCACAGCATCAGGCGCTGACGCTTGAAGCCGAGCGCGTACCCGAGCGCGAGGACGAAGGGGTAGGCGATGCTCGTGTTCCCCGACGAGTAGCCGTTGCCTGCCACCCACTCGAACGGATGCCCGCTCGCGGTCGCGCGCGCGTAATCGAAGTGGATGAAGACGTCGTCGAGAGGGGCGGACCACTCGCCCCCCGTCTGCTTCATCATGTACCCGTAGAACATCCGCCCGGACGACAGCGTCCAGCACGCCGCCCAGACCGCATAGAAGATGGGCTCGAGCCGCGCGAGCCGCCGCACGAGCGGGTGCTTCCGCGAGGAGGCGATGAAGGCGCGCGGGGCGTCGAGCGAGAGCACGGAAGGGCGCGTATATCACGCGAGCGGGGAGTCTTGCGCTAGCCGCTAGCCTTGCACGCAGTGCACCTGCTACCGACCGGACCGTGAGGGAGCCGCCCGCCACGCGCGACCGCAACAACGTCGTCGTCACCGGCGTCGTCGCGCTCGCCGCGAGGCTCGTCGTCAGCGCTCTCGCCTGGAACCGCTTCCCGCCCGCGGACGACGGTGTCTATTACGACAAGCTCGCGCGCAGGCTCGCCCTAGGCCTCGGCTATACCTGGGCGTGGCCGGACGGCGTGGTCACCCCCGTCGCGCACTACCCGGTCGGCTATCCCGCGCTGCTCGGTATCGCGTACCGCTTCCTCGGTGACCAGCCCCGCTCGGCGCTCCTCCTCCACGCGCTCGTCGGAAGCGTCGGCGCGATCTGCGTTCATCTCGTCGCGTCGCAAGGAACGCCGCGAAACGCCGCGCGCGCGGCTGGCCTCGTTGCCGCGCTTCACCCTGCGCTCCTGAGCTACACCCCGGCGATCATGACCGAAGGGGTCACGAGCGCTCTCCTTGCGCTCCCGTTCGCGCTCGCCGTGCTCGCTCGTCGCGCGAAGCAGTCCGCGCCCGCGACGATGCTCAGAGGCCTCGCCGGGATGACGCTCGGGGCCGTGGCGCTCGTCCGACCGCAGGCGCTCCTCGTCGCGCCGGTCGTCGCGTGGCTCTCGAGCAAGGAGGGCTGGGGGCGGCGCATCTCGGCGGGGTCGCTCGTGCTCCTCGGCGCTGCCTCCGTGCTCGCGCCGTGGACCGCTCGCAACGAACGAGTCTTCGGTCGGCCGATCGCCGTGAGCGCCAATGGCGGATGGAACCTCCTCATAGGCACCGACGCCGCCGCGAACGGAACGTGGCGAGCCCTCGAAGTGCCAGCGGAGTGCCGCGAGGTGTGGGACGAGGCCGCAAAGGACGTCTGCTTCGGACAGGCCGCCCGCGCACGGATCCTCGCCGCGCCCATCGCCTGGATCGAGCTCGCCCCCGCGAAGCTGGCTGCGACCTTCGACCTCGGCGGCAGCGGCCTCTCGTACCTCTCCCGCGCACGACCCGACCTGGTACCGCGCTGGGCGGTGCTCGCCATGGGTGCCGTCGAGACCCTCTTCGAGCGAGCCACGCTCCTCACCGCGCTGCTCTCTCTGGGCTTCGAGAAGGCCACCCACGACCGATCAAGGAGAGCGGTAGCCGTCGCGTCGAGCCTCTTCCTCCTCACCCCGCACGCCTGGCCGGCCTACCTGGGCCTCGCCGTCGTCCTCTCCCTCCAAGGCCGGGCAAGGCTCTCCAGCGAGCCCCTTCTGGGAGCCACCTGGGCCATCCTCGTAGCCACGCTCCTCACCCACGCCGTCTTCTTCGGAGCCGCCCGCTACGCCCTCCTCGTCTACCCATGGATCGCCGCCACCGCCGCAGCCGCCTGGTCCGCCCGCCCCTCTCCTCTCGCCCGAACCTCCACAAGCGACGGGAGCGGGCGCCATCCGGCCGGCTAGTTAAGCGCGGGCCCCGCTCCGGCCGGAGGATGGCGCCCGCTCCCGTCGCGCTGCTAGTCTGCCCCATGCTCACGACCGCAAGGGGCTCGGTCGTTTCCGTCATTTCAGCGCTCGTCCTCGCGGGGTGCTCCTCGAAGGAGCGCTCGCTGCCTCCCGACGCCGCGCCGACACACGCCGACGCCACGCTCGGCCTGAACCCGCTTCCGGACGCAGACCGCCGTCTGGATGCCCCCGACGCCGAAGCCAGCGTCCCGCGGCAGCTCGACGCGACGGCGGACGCTGACGCTCCGTGCTGGGAGACGCCCGTCCCGCTCGTCGTGTGGCGCGCAGACGCCGGCTACGCCTCGCGCCTGTTCGCGAACGTCACCTACCGGAACAATCGAGGCATCTTCCTCCTCGACTTTGGCAGCGGCCTCACCTTCCTGTCGCTCGAGGCCGGATCACCCGACCCCGTCTACGACGCAGGAACCGTCGAGATTGGCGCGTGCGACCTCACCTTGCTCGGACGCCCCTATTCTGACGACGAGAACGTCGACGGATCGCTCCCCATCGGCACCCTCGGCACGGACGCCTTCCTCACGACCCCGACGGAGCTCGACCTCGTCTCCGGTCGCGTCGTCCGCTACCCGATCGGCCAGCTCCCGTCCGGGGCATCCACGTGGCCAGAGGTCCCCTTCGACGTCTACGAGGGAGGAATCATCGTCGCGGTCACGCTCAACGGCACCGCCGTCCGCCTGCTGGTGGACACCGGGTCGCCGCACACCGCCTGGGTCGGCCAGCCCCCCGAGCCCGGCGACGTCCCCTACCCGAGCGAGGACGCGAGCGGAGCGCTCATCACCTTCTATCTAGGAACCGCGACGCTGGCCCTCACGCCGACCGACACGCAGTCGATCCCGATCCTGCGCATCCAGTCGTGGCCCTACTTCCAGCAGTCAGAGATGGTGATCGGAGGAGACTACCAGGGCCTCCTGGGCCTCTCGGCTCTGGGAAACCGCCGCATCATCGTGGACCCGCAAGCCTCCGTCTTCCGATTCGGCCCGATCGCTCCATAGTGTCGTCCTGAGTCCGGAGGCTCCACCCCGCCGGCCCCCCGCCTCCCCCCCACCCACAAGCGACGGGAGCGGGCGCCGTCCGGAGGCCGGCTAGTTAACCGCGGGCCCCGCTCCGGCCGGAGGACGGCGCCCGCTCCCGTCGCGCCGCCCACCTTGACCCCCGCATGTGCGCCATGCACAACTCTGCGGCATGGGTCAGGAGCCGACGCTGCGAGCCATCCTCGCCGGCCTGCCCGACGACCTCGATCGCGTGAAGGCGGCGTGCGCGAGCGTGACCGACTGGCGCGCGCTCCTGGCTGCGGCTCGTGAGCATGGCGCTTCTGGCGTCGTCCTCGCGGGCTTGCGGCGCGCGGGGGTCGAGCCCTCGAGAGACTCGCTCGAGCCGGAGCAGCGACGGCTGCTCGTCGAGGACATGCGGCAGGAGGTCATGCGACGGACGCTCGACGACGTCCTCTCGGCGCTTGCCCGTGCTGGCGTCGCCAGCGTCGCGCTGAAGGGGCCGCTCCTCGCCGCCCGCCTCTACGACGCCGCGGAGGTGCGGCCGTCGACGGACCTCGACGTGCTCGTCCTCCCGTCGTCGGTCGACGCGGCCGTGCACGCGCTCGCGCCGCTGGGGTACTCGCTGGAGGGAGGTGCCTCCGGACGGTTCTTCCGGGATCACCACCACCACGTGCACCTCCTGCATCCGCAGCTTCCCGTCATCGAGCTCCACGTCGAGGCGTATCGCGGCTTCGGAACGGCGCTGCTCGCCGGACCGCTGCTCATCCGCAGCGTCGCCGCACGAGCTCCGGGGTTCGCCGACGCGCGCGTGCTCGCGCCCGAGGACGAGTGGCTCTATCTGGCGGTTCACGGCGCGAGCCATCGCTTCGAGCGGCTGTCCTGGCTCTACGATCTCAAGCTGTTCCTTCGCGCGTACCCGGATCTCCGCTGGGACATCGTCGCGGCGCGCGCGAAGGAGTGGAAGCTCGAGGCCGTCGTCGCGCTCGCAGCACAGCTGCTCGACGACTGGCTGCGCACGAGCGTTCACGACGGGGGTCACCTGGCGCCGCTCGGCGCCGCGCGCGCGCTTGCCGCCGAACACCTGGCGAAGCCGCGCGAGAGTCACGCCGCGAACGCAGCGGCGTCGCTCGCGTTCTCCGCGCTGCTCTGCGATCGCGCGAACCTCGCCGCGTTCGGCGCGCGGTACCTGCGCGTGAAGCTGCTCCACGAAGTGCCGCTCCGCGCTCGTGCGCTCTTCGCGGGCTGACGTGCCCACCGTCACCGTCGGCCTGCCGTTTCTCGACGCCCGAGCCTCGCTCGCCGACGCCATTCGGTCCGTGTTCGCGCAGACGTTCACCGACTGGGAGCTGCTCCTCGTCGACGACGGCTCGACCGACGGCTCCCTCGAGCTCGCGCGGAGCGTTCGAGACGAGCGCGTCCGCGTCCTCTCCGACGGCGTGCGACGGCGCCTCCCCGCGCGCCTGAATCAGATCGCCGACGTCGCGCAGAGTGACCTCGTCGCTCGCCTCGACGCGGACGACATGCTCCACCCCGAGAGACTCGAGCGCCAGCTGCGCGTGCTCGCCGATCGTCCATCGCTCGATCTCGTGAGCACCTCGATCTTCAACCTCGACGCCGACGGGGGGCTCATCGCCATCGACGCCGAGGGGCAGAAGAGCGCCGCGCCCAGGGATGTCCTCCGGAAGGGGCTGTTCGGGCACGCGACGATGGTCGCCCGGCGGTCATGGCTGCTCGCGAACCGATACGACGAGCGCTACCCGCGCGCAGAGGACCGCGAGCTCTTCGCGCGGACGTGCACGACGGTCCGCTTCGCGCAGCTCGACGTCCCGCTTTACCTGCGCGGCGACCGGAAGGACGACGCGCACATGCTGCGTGACTACGTCGCGACGACGAGCGATCACCGGCGAATCCTGCGAGAGCACGGGAGCAGGCTCGCCGGCCCCGTCGCGGCCGCGGCGATGGTCGCGGAGTCGCTCGCGAAGGAGACCGTCTTTCGTCTGGTCACCGCGCTCGGCAAGCAGGAGAAGCTGGTTCGACGGCGAGGGCGACCGCCGACCTCGCGCGAGCGAGACGAGGCGGCCTCGGCGCTCCGTCGCATCCGCGAGACGCGCGTTCCGGGGCTGGACGAGTGAGCGTGACCTCCGCGGTCAGCGCGGAGCGACGGGCTTCGCCGTGACGAGACGCCGCGTCACGAGCTCCCCGACCAGCGCCAGCACATCCCGTTCGATGCGCTCGGCGTCTGCGTCGTAGTCCGCCGTCAGCGCGGCGACGACCTCGGCGATGCTGGCTCCGGCGACGATCCGCTCCCAGACGCGCGCCCCTACCTCGTCGAGCGAGAAGAACTCGCCGCCCGCCATGTCGAGGACGACGACCTCGTCGTGGAGCGGCCTCGCGTGCACGCTGGGAGCCACCTCGAAGCGAGCGTCTGTCGAGATTGTCATGGCGTGGCTCCGGTTGGTGGCTGGCGCCGCGGGGTCGCGCCCCGCGGTAGATTGTGGACGAACTGGCTGAGCGCATCGGCCGTCCGCGCGAGCGCCGCGCTCGTCAGAGACGGCGCGCGCGCGAGCGTGACGATGGGGACGGTCGCGACGAGGTCCGCGATGGCGTCGAGGTCGCGAGCGGCGACGTCGGGCTCGTCGAACACGAACCGCACGTACGACTGGTTGATCACGGTGAACGCTTCGAGACCGCGCAGCGCCGAGATCGCAGGAGCGCTGCCGTCCGGTCCGAAGGAGAGCGCGACGATCGCGCCGAGCGGGACGGCCGCCCGCGCCGGTCGCGCCGCCTCCACCGGCTGCTTCCATCGTTCCTGAGGCCCGTGCCCGAGCGCTTCGGCGCTGTCACGCAGCAGCCAGTGGGACGCTTCGCTCGCAGCGACGAGAAAGCCGCCCGCTCCGGGTGGAGCCGCGTCGATCTCGACGGTATCGTCGGCGAGGAGCTCGGCGCCGAGGCGGCCGCAGAGGTCCGCGGCGCACGTCGACTTTCCGGTCCCGCTCTCTCCGAGGAACACGATGGCGCGCCCTGCGATCACCACCGCGGAGCCGTGAAGCGTCGTCCGACCGCCCAAGTGCCGCACGAGCGCGTGCACGAGGCCGCGTCGCCACTTGTCCTCGTAGACAGGGTCGAGCCCGGCGACCGGGAACAGCTCGGCGCTCGACGGGGAGCGCGCCCAGAGCGCACCGATGCCGTCCCACTCCGCGACGTAGTACGCGTCCTTGCGCCCCACCCGGTACGAGATCCTGCCCGGCTCGATTGCCTCACGCACCCAGCGCACGTCTGCGAGAGAGGGCGCTGGCTGCGCGCCGTCCGGCACGCGGTCGCGGGCGAGCGCCTCGCCAGTCGGGGGCGGGGGAGTGGCGGGCATCGGGTTAACGGCTAGCACGTGGCGCGGCTATGGTGGCGGTGATGGCTGCACCGACCGACTGGCCTGCCTGGGAAGAACGCATCGCAGCGCTCCTTCCCGCGCACGACACGCGGCGGAACGTCGCGGAGGATCGTCCGCGGCTTCTCCGCGAGCTCTCGGCGTACGCGCGAGCCGTCGTCGCCGAGGCGCGCGACACGGGCGCGCTGAGGCCTGGCATCGACGAGATCGAGCCCGCTCTCGACTGGCTGCGACGGCCGGTCTTCCTCTGCGGGCATCACCGGAGCGGGACGACGCTGCTGAGCAACCTGCTCGACGGTCATCCGGAGCTCGTCGTCCTTCCGAGCGAGGGCACGTACCTCACGTCGTTTCGCTACGCGGCGCGGCCCGATCCGTCACCCGCGGACTCCGACCGCTTCGCTGCCGAGTGGGTCTCTCGCTTCGTCGACCCCAATTACGAGCCGCACTTCGTGCTCGGGCGCGCCGGGCCAGCCGGGAGCGCGGAGCATCCTGGCGTGCTCTTCGTGCGGAGACTGCTCGGCTGGCACCGTGAGCTCCAGATGCGCTGGCCGGAGCGTGCGTCGTTCGGGCTGCTTCTTTCGCTCGTCGCGGCGTTCCATGCGGGCGCTGCGAGGTCGAGTGCTCCACGCGCTCCACGGCGGTGGGTCGAGAAGACTCCCCTGAACGAGCACAACGTCGCACGGCTGTCCGCGTTCGAAGGTGCGCGCTTCATCCAGCTCGTACGCGATCCACGCGCGACGTTCGCGTCGAGGCTGGCGGCGTCGGGGGAGGCACGGCCAGACACGGTGGAGGCTGCCGGGCACGCCCGCAGCATCGGGCGATCGCTGCGACGCGCGGTCCGGAACGAACGGTCCCTCGCGGGGCGATACCTCGTGGTCCGCTACGAGGATCTCGTCGGCGATCCGGAGCGAGAGATGGAGAGGGTGCGCGCGTTTCTCGAGGTGTCACCGCATCCGTCGCTCACGACTCCGACGGTCGCCGGCGTACCTGTGCGCGCGAACTCATCGTTCGACGCCGGAGCTCCGGGCGTCATCTCGCGCGCCCACGACGCACGGGAGGTCTCGAGGTTCGAGGGAAGACTCCTCGGCGCGTTCACGGCGTCCTCCGCGCGCGCGTTCGGATACGAGCTTCCGGCGCCTTCGCTGGTGCCGCGCGCCGCCCTCAGGCTCTGGGGAGAGATCGCCCACGCCTCACGTGTGGCTCGGGAGCGCGTGGCGAACGGCGTGTGGCGGAGCGACGGAGACTAGAACATCGCTCGTACGAGGAGGACGATGTCGCGCGGCGCGGTTCCTGGTGCCAGCTTCTGCATCTTCGCGATCGAGAGCTCTCGCAGCTCCGCGGACCGGGCGCGGTTCGCCTGGGACAGCGCACGGCGCACCCCCTCGGCGTCGAAGTCGGTGCAGTACACCGGCGTGCCTGGCTGCTGCCGCCACGACTCGTCGAGGGTCCCTGCGTCGACGCCGTCGAAGCCGAGCGTGTCGACGAGGCCGAGGACGATCGACTTCGCGCGTGGGCCATCCCCGGCCACCGGCAACGCGATGCGTCCGACCTTGCCGGCCGGAAGGCCGCCCTCCGCGAGGCTGTGCGCCATGATGTTGTTGAACACCTTCACGACGGGTCGCCCCAGATGCCGCGAGACCCAGCCGCTCTCCGTCATCCCGCTCTCGATCTCGGGGATCGGTCCGTCGCGGAACGACGGGTAGTAGTTCCCGGTGTCGATGACGACGACGTCGGCGGGCACGTCGCGGAAGAGGTCCTTCGGAAGCAGCGGCACGCTCTTCTCGGGGATGGTGACGATGACGAGGTCCGCGCCCTTCACCGCGTCCGTGACCGTGACGGCCTTGGCGCCCGTCTCGACCGAGAGGATCGCGAGGGACGCGGGGCCGCGAGAGTTCGCGAGAGAGACGTGATGCCCGAGCTTGCTGAGCTTGCGGGCGAGGGTGCCGCCGATCTGGCCGGCGCCGATGATTCCGATCTTCATGGGTCGCTTCTCCGGAAGGTGAAGCTTGCGATGCTCGGGGCGGAGGTTTCGTTTCGCGCGTCGCTGCTGCCTGCTGCCCACCGGAGCTCGTCGTGCTCTCGGCCATGACGGCCATGACGCATGCGCACGAACGGCACGCTGTTCGTCGACGAGCGCGCGCGGATGCGCACAACTGAACGAGCGTCGCGCGTCGGAGAGCGTTGGTGCGGTACAGGCTCGTTCTCGAGCGAGACACGGTCGGAAGGAAGGCTCGAACGGCGTCGGACGGGCGGACGTCCAGGAGCTTGATCTGCAGCAGAGGAACGAGGGCGCGGAGAGCGCGCGCGAGGTGGCCGACGAGAGCGCGGTGCATCGAAGGAGCACAATGGTTGCTCTCCTCTGCCGATGAGCGCATGCGAACCGCACGCGCATTGTTCGAAGGTACGGCTGCGGGAGACGTGACGATGGCGATGCTCGCCTGGACAACGCGCGAGGGCGTCGGCACGACGTCGGCTTCGTCGCGCTCGACGGACGGATTCATCCGCGGAAGCTCTGCGTGGTTCGATCCGACGGACGTGCTCGGTGCGACCACCGACAAGTACAGCGACACCGCGGGCGTGTTGAGCGCGACCGCCGACGGGTACATCGACAGAACGGGCGTGTTGAGCGCAATCGCCGACAGGTACACCGAGACAGCGGGCGCCTTGTTCGCGACTGCCCGGAGGTACATCGACACAAAGGCTGCTTCGTTCGCAGCCTCCGACGGGTACGCGCGCGCAACCGGCGCGGTGATCGCGATCACCGACCGGTACATCGGCACCGCGCGCAGCTTGTTCGCGCGCACCGACAGGTACAGCGAGTCCAGCGAGACGCGCTCTCGCAGGACGCTTCGCTAGTTCGAAGCCATTGGCGCGTCGAGCGCGTGTACTCGTCTGCGGCCGCGATCAAACCGCGCGTCGTGCGCAGGTACTTCTCCGCGGTACGGATGAAAGCGTGCGACGTGCGGATGTACCTGGCTTCGGCCGGGATCGAAGCGTCCGTTGTCGGGATGTACCTGGCCCCGGTGTCGCTCGATCCGAACGTGGTGCAGGAGTACTCGTCTGCGGACGCGATGAATCTCCGCGTCGCGCGGACGTACCTGGCTTCGACGTCGCTCAACCCGCCGCCAGTGTAGACGGACGTGGCATCGGTCGCGACCAACCCGAGCGATGTACGGATGTCGCTGGCTTCGGCCGCCTTCAACCCTCTTGTCGAGGGAGTGTTACCTGGGTTCAATCGCGCTGAAGGTTCCGCGACCGTGATCAACTGCCGTGTCGTGCGAGCTCGTCGACGCTCGAGGCAAGGACGTCGACGATGGCGCCGGGCTCCTCGACCGTCGCGGCGAGAGCAGGGGCGACGGCGCCGACATCGTCAATGCCCGTGTCGAGCGTTCATGCCACGAGCGCGCGGTATGCTGTGGTGAGCGCGCGTGACGTCTCGATCAGGTCACGCTGCCGCACGTTGCGCAGGTCCGAACAGCCCTCGCTCGGGACAGCGGCGAAGGCCGCACTGGGTGTATGAATGGACACGGAGCCATGATCGACCCAGCGCCGCTGAACGTCACGAATGGAGAGTCGGAGGACACCGCGTTCGACCGGATCATCGCACCCCTGACGCGGCAGGAGTTTCTGTCGAGGTTCTGGGCGAAATCGTTTCTTCGGCTCACGGGCCAGCCGGGTCGGTTCTCGTCGCTGCTCCCCTGGGACGAGCTCAGCTCCGTCCTCGAACGACATGAACTCGCACCGCCCCGGTTCAGGTTGTTCCGCGATGGCAAGAGCGTCGACACTAGCCGCTTCCTGCACGGCGCAGACAAGACGCAGCGACTGAAGGCTGCCGCGTTCGTGAACTGCCTCTCCGAGGGGGCGACGTTGATCGTCGATGCCGTTGACGAACTGTCGCCGGGCGTCCGTGAGCTAGCGGAAGCGTGCGAGGACGTCCTGCGCACGGGGACCTCGGTCAACCTCTACGCGGGCTGGCGCACGCAGGCGGGGTTCGATCTGCACTGGGATGCGCAGGATACGATCGTTCTCCAGCTCTCCGGGCGAAAGCGCTGGAAGGTCTACCGGCCAACCCGCGTTCATCCGCTGAAGCTCGACATGGAGGAGTCTCCGAAGCCGACCGACGAACCCGTCTGGGATGGTGTACTGGAGGATGGCGACATGATCCATTTGCCGCGCGGCTGGTGGCACGTGGCATTTCCGCTCGATGAACCGAGCCTCCACCTGACGATCACGATCGAACCCGCGCACGGCGTCAACCTCCTCCGCTGGTGCGTCGACCAGGTGAAGCGTCACGCCGAGGTGCGGATGAACGTTCCGAACCTGGCGAGTGAGGCGGACCGAAGGGAGCACCTCGCCCGGCTGCGGGAGCTGATGACAGAGTCGCTCGCGGACGATGCTCCCGAGCGGTTCCTCGAGGACTGGGAGTCGAAGATCAAGGTGCGTCCCCACGTGCGTCTTCCGCACGCCCCTGTCGATGCGCGCAAGCCGATCAACGACGCCACGCAGATCCGTCTCGCCACTGCATGGCGCCTGTCGTTTGAGAGGGACGACGGGAGCGGCAAGGTGTCCTTCCGCGCCAACGATGTGCGCTGGCGGTGCTCTCCGGAGCTGGTTCCGGCCCTGAGGATGCTACGAGGAACGGCCGGTCGATCCGTCCGACAGCTGTGCGACGTGCTTGCCGACGCGAAGGCTGCCCGCGAGCTCCAGATGTTCCTGATGGCTCTCGCGATGGGAGGTGTCGTTTGGACGGAGCGAGGCGAGCCGTGAGTCAGTCGCGGTCGTTGTCGACGGGTGTCTCGCGGTGGGCCTCGATAGTGCGTACGAATCCCTCGATGGCGATCATTGGCCAGACGCTGAGCCATCCGCCGACTGTGGGCTCTCCTCGGATGACTCGGTCGAGTTGCTCGCGAAACGGGCGCGGCTCGACGAGGCCGAGGTCTGCGGTGGCCTCCATGGTGAGGAGCTCACGAAGGCCTGGCGACTTCGAGGCGACCGCGAAGACCTCGTTGATCATTGGCTCGAAGCTCGCCTTGTCCTGACGGAGGCGCAGCGACTCTGGGAGGAGGCCGACCATGGCGTGGCGGAAGAGGCCGCGTGTTCGCCCGCCAAAAAAGAGCTCCTCCGGAGGAAGGCTCGCGACGAGCTCGATGAAGGTCGGGTCGAGATATGGGTCTATTCGCGGCAAGCCACAGGCCGATTCCTCCTGCGTGCGACCGTCGGCCACAAGCATCAGCTGATGGGAGAGCGCGTAAGCGGTCTGCCATTCCTCCTCCGGTTCAAGCGGCCTTGTAGCGAACGCCTCGAGCACCGGCTGAAGACGCCTACCCGCCCAGGGGACAACGTCCAGCTGCTGTCGCCCACGCCAAGCCCTTCGAATCGACGTGGGCATCCACGCCCTCAGGAGAGGCTTTCCGACGTAGTCCCTGAGCCGCACACGTGCCGATGATCGCCAGGGAACCCTCAGTCGGGCGACGTCAATCAACGCGCGCAGATCCCCTTGCCGCACTCGACGCGCGAAGCTGCCGAAGTCGCCGTCGAGGGCCTGGTCTCCACCAACGCCAGTGACCACAGCCATGGCTCCCCAGGCCTTGGCGCGCCGGCCTGCGAGGGTCTCCAGGGGCGACGTCGGCCAGTGGAAGGGGGCGGCATCCTGCACGAAGAATTGAGATGGGATCGGTCCAACCTCCCGAGGAGAGACGCGTAGCGTCTCGGCTCCGAGCATCCGGAGCAGCGCGACCATGTGAGGACGATCATCTCCTGGGCCGGCGAAGTCCAAGGTCAGACCCGTGAAGAACGGACCGCCGTGGGCCGCCACGTGTCGAGCGACAAGTGCGAGGAGGCCGCTCGAGTCGAGCCCACCGCCGGCACTTACCGCGACGGCGGAGAACCTCCCGACCTCGCGTGCGAGGATGCGGGAGAGGCAGTCTCGCAGCAAAATGGCGTGCCCCTCTGCATCGCGCGGGAGGCGGGACGGCACGCGCGGCAGCGTGAAGGAGCACCGCGTCTCGTCCGCGCCGAACGTCACCGTCTCGCATGGCAAGACGCGACGTACCCCATGGTAGATCGTGGCCCGTGCGTCCGGCCGGATCTTCGCTACAGCCAGCCAGGCGAGGCCTTCGACGTCCAGCGCCGGAGGTTCAGCAAGCGCATCGATGAGCGGCGCGAGCTGCGAGGAGACGAGTACGGTTCCGCGTGCTTCCGCATAATAGAGAGAACTACCGCCGTACGGACCGCGCGCGATCGTCAGTCCATCGCGCGAAGCCTCGAGAGCCGCTCCGGCACCTTCATCGTGCAGTGGTGCCCGCCGGCGATTGCCATCACCGGCATCACCGCGGATCCACGCAGCGACGCGGCCGTCGCCTCGTTGTAAGTAGCCGGTAGGCCCTACGGCCACCCAGACGGAACCAGCATCTGTGTCGAATTCGTGCTCCCTCACGGAACCGCGAATCGAGAATTTGTGCTTCGACTTACAGAGGGGAACCCCACGGCGCTCAAGCCGCGCCGCAAGCTCCGCAACTGACTTCAGTGACCAGTCGCTTGCTGGCCGCCATTGTGCCCGTCAGTGATGCCCGCGACTGACCCGCGCATGAGTTCCGCCACCCGTCCGAGTGGTTGGAGTCGAGGAGCGGCATAGACACGACGTTGAGGTCCGACGAGCACTGCAGCGAGGGCCGCCGCGTCGCTCACCCTGATCCCGTCTTGGGCTTTCGTCTCACTCGACATGGTCGTGCTCCCTCTCGGCGCCTTGTTTATCCCAGCGTTTGTGGTCTCGCAAGCGCCAGGCATTCATACCTGCCACCGCATCACAACGAGCAGACACCGGTCGGAGAGACATAGCTCAGGATGATGAGACCTCCGTTGCCGCCCTGCCCCGGTCCAGTCTTCGCGCCGGCGCCCGCACCCGCGGCAACAGCGGTCGCGATACTGGTATCAGCCGCCCATGTGCTCGCACCGAACCCACCCAACGAGCCATCCGTCGTGTTGCTTGCGCTCACGCCATTGCTCCCGCCAGCGGTTGCCGGCGCCTTGTCGGCCGTGGAACTCGCACCACCGCCGCCCCCAAAGCCGCCGCCGCCGCCGCCACCGTCGTTCTGATCCCCAGCCGCCGTGAGCCCACCCGCTCCGCCGGCGCCCGCCAAGCCGCCAGCTCCGCCGCGACCGTTCGATGGATCTCCGGACCCTCCCGCGAGGCTGCTCCCGCTGATTGCCTGCATGATTGTCCCGACACCGCCGGTGTTCGTTCCGCCCGGGCCACCGCCCTTGAACGGCCCATAGCTCTCGCCACCAGCCCCGCCGAAGTATCCGCTGCCGCCACCGCCACCCCAGTCGTAACCGCCAGCACCGCCACCGCCGCCGACGTACGCGGTGATATTCGCGCCCGCCGTCAGGACGAACGTACCCGACGCGACTGTGCCGTTCGTTCCGGGGGCGAACGTCATGGCCGTGTCGGACCCTCCGGTCCCACCTGCGGCGAAGGCCACGAGCGCGCCAGCGTTGAGCACGGCGCTGCTGCCGCCGCCTCCTCCTGCCGCCGCCCCCATGGTGTTGTCGCTGCCGCCGCCACCGCCGCCCCCGACCATGCCGTAACTGATTGTGACGGGCACCGTGTACGCGCTTGTGATGTTCAGTGAAGAGGTGACCACCGTCGTGCACGGAAGGTTGCAGAGGCCCGCATTGCAGGTCGCAGCCGCACCACCCGGACACACGTTGCCGCAGAACCCGCAGTTGTTCGGGTCGGTCTTCAGGTTCTTCTCGCACCCGTCAGCATACGTCCCGTTGCAGTCGCCGAACCCGGCGGCGCACGTCCCCGTCCCGCAGGCCCCAGCCGTACACACCGGCGTCTTGTCATTCGCCACCGCCGCACACGCCGTGCACCCCCCGCAGTGCGTCGGGTCCGTCTGCTCATCCACGCAGACGTTGCTGCAGTTCGACAGCGGTACCTGGCAGCTCGGCATACACACGCCTCCGCTGCAGACGTTGTCGCCAGTGCACGCCATGCCCGCGTTCGCGCCGGTGCACGTCCCGCTCGCGCCGCAGTTCGAGTTGCTGGTCATCGGGTTGGTGCAGGTGCCGTCGCAGTTGACGTCGGTGCCCGGGCAGGTGAGGCCGCACTTGCCTGCGCTGCAGACGAATCCTGCCGCGCATGCCGTCCCCGCGTTCGGCGCGACGCAGTTGCCGCTGGCGCCGCAGTTGGAGTTGCTCGTCGCCGGATCGATGCAGGTGCCTCCGCAGTCGACCTCGGTGCCCGGGCAGACGACGCCGCAGGTGCCTGCGTTGCAGACTTCGCCCGCAGGGCAGGCCGTTCCGGCCGTGGTTCCCGTGCATGCGCCGCTCGCGCCGCAGTTCGAGTTGCTGGTCTGCGGGTTGATGCAGGTGCCGCCGCAGTTGACCTCCGTGCCGAGGCAGGAGACGCCGCACGTTCCGCCGCTGCAGACTTCGCCGGCGGGGCACACGGCTCCGACCGTCATCCCCGTGCAGGCGCCGCTCGCGCCGCAGTTGGAGTTGCTGGTCAGCGGGTCGATGCAGGTGCCTCCGCAGTTGACCTCGGTGCCGGGGCACGAGATGCCGCACACGCTGCCGCTGCAGACCTGGCCGGCCGGGCACACGTTGCCGCAGGTGGCACAGTTGTCACGGTCGTTGGTGGTGTTGACGCAGAGGTTCGTCCCGCCGTCCGTCTTGCCTGCATCGGCTGAAGCCGTGCAGAGGGTCAACGGGCTGGCGCAGGTCGTGCCACAGTGACCGTTCGAGCAGACGTCGCCGCCCGTGCACAGGGTGCCGCAGCCGCCGCAGTTGGAAGGATCGACCTGCTCATCGACGCACGACGTCCCGCAGAGCGTCGTCGGGGGGCTGCACACCGTCACGCACGTCCCCTCCGAGCAGGCCTGGCCCGTGGCGCAGGCGTTCCCGCACATGCCGCAGTTCTCGGCGTCGCTCTGGGTGTTCGTGCAGCTCGCGCCGCAGAGCGTGGTGCCTCCCGAGCAGAAGAGGCCGCACTTCCCGACGGAGCAGACATCGCCGGCCGGGCACACGTTGCCGCATTTCCCGCAGTTGTCGTTGTCGGTGCTGAGAGTGCTGCAGGCGCCGTTGCAGGACACCGTCCCGGTCGCGCAGGTCTTGCCCGCCTCGCTGGGGTGGCCCGTGTCGATACGGTGGCTGACATCCGCGACTGCGTCCGTCGACGCATCGGCCGCGATGATGCCGACCGGGGTCGTCCCGCAGGCCGTCAGCGCCGCAACGGCGCCACAGCTCAGGAACAGCGCGCTCCAGAACGATCGCTCCACTCTCTTATCAGTCATGACCAAGGCTCCCTGGCTCGAAGCTCGTGGGTACGAGGCGTGAGCCGATGGTTACGCAAGACGCTCAAAGGGCCGCTGTGTCAGCGGAATATGCAGAACGGATGTCCGGTGCCGGCGGCACGATAGCGGACGGCTGGCGGACGTCCACCAGATACCTTCCCTGTGTCCTCCCGCACGGATTTATTCACCGTAGCACCACTGACGCGAGCGACACTCTCCGAGTCCCCGCGGTAGGGTGCGCACCGCCTTCACTTCGTGCCACACCCTTCGGGGTTGGCACTCCGTACACCTGCGTGGACTTCGCAAGGCTCCGTCCACCTCGGTTCGAGTACCTTGGCGTGAAACCACCGACACTTCATCGCCTCCGGGCGCTCCTCGCCATCCTGCGTCCCGACGAGCGTCGCATGCTCGTCGCCAGCTGCGTGGCTCAGGGGCTCGAGCGTGTCGGGGTCGTCGCGGCGACGGCCTCCGTCGCGTTCTCCGGCGTCCGGGCGCAGGGGAGCGTCGTCGTGACCGCGGTTCTCGCGGTGGTCTTCTTCGTGCGCGGCGTCCTGAGCTCCTCGCTCCGCTTCCGTGTCCGGGGGCGGGCGCTGGAGGTGCTGGTCTCCGCGATGCTCTCGGACAGCGGCGACGTGACGCGGGCGCCCGACGACCAGATCGAGCCCGCGCTGTTCGACGGGCTGTACGGGACGGAGGAGGCGCTCGGGCTCTGGTTGCCGCAGGTCGTCGGGGACGGTGTGGCCTGTGTCGTCGCGGGGGTCCTCATCGCGTGCTTCGAGCCGCTGAAGCTCGTCGTCGCTGGCGGGCTCGCGATCCTGGTGGGAGCGGGAGCCGCCGTCGCCGTGCGTCGCGTCGCGACCGCGAGCACCGAGCGTCAGTGGAGGGCGCTGCTCCCGGCGCTGGACGACCTGACGACGGCGATCCGCGGTCGGCTCGAGATCGTGAGCAACGGGGGAGCGCCGAGGTTCGAGCGAGGGGTCGCCGAGAAGCTCGCGGTGTGGCGCTCGGTGTCGGCGAGCTCGCGCGTCGTGATGTTCCTCGCGGGGCGCGCTCCGGTCGTCGGGGCAGCGGTGGTCGTCGGGCTGTTCTTCCTGCACGAGGGGGGATCCACGAGCAACGGCCTGGCGCATGCCGCCGTCCTCGCGAGCGTGACGCCGGCATTCGCGGGGGTGGCGAAGGGGGCGCTCGATCTCGCGCGATCGCTGGTGAGAGCCTCGGGGCTCGTCGAGGCCGTCGACCGGGCGGCGAGCGCAGCCGACGGCCGCGAGACGGACGGGACCGAATCTCCGCACTTCCCGGCGACGGTGTCGTGGGAGGCCGTGTCGTTCTCGTACGCCAGCGGGTCGGGCGCGGATGCGGGCGCGGCGCTGGCGGGAGTGAACGTCTGCTGGGCGCCCGGCACGCTGCTCGGGCTGGCCGGACAGAACGGGAGCGGCAAGAGCACCTTCGTTCGCCTGCTGCTTGGCCTCCACACGCCGTCGAAGGGCATCGTGCGCGTCGGCGATCGTCCACTGCAGGAGCTCCGACGCGCCAGCCTTCGCGAGAATGTCGCGTACCTGGCTCAGCGTCCGTTCCTCCCCGATCGCGTCACCGTCGCCGACGCGATTCACCTCCTCGCGCCAAGCTCGGTCGCGACCCACGCCGCGATGGAAGCGATCCTCCGTCGCCTCGCGCTCTGGCCCGTCCTCGAGCGGCGGAACCCTTCCGCACCGCTCGACGTGAAGGTCGGGACGCTCTCGGCAGGCCAGAAGCAGCGGGTCGCCATCGCGCGGGTCCTGCTTCGCCGCACGCCGCTGCTGCTGCTCGACGAGCCCGACGCCAACCTCGACGCCGAGGGCATCGCGCTCGTCGCCGAGATCGTCCGGGAAGAGGCGAAGTCCCGCATGGTGCTGGTGGTCGCCCACAGCCAGGCGTTGCTGGCGACGGTCGACCGGGTGATTCACTTCGAGGACGGGCGGGTGGTGATGGCGGCGTCGCGGGGTTAGCGCTCGTCCACATGCGGGCACTCGTCGACGACGGAGGCCGCTCGCTCGGCAAGGACGGTCACTCGTTCGGGCGCCTCGAACCCCGCGATCAGGGCGAAGTGCTCGTACGCGCAGGGAGTCACCGTGAGGTGAGCGACGCCGCGTCGACGTAGCTCGTCTCCACGCGCGAGCTGCGCGCTGCGGTCTTCGCTCGCGCTGCGCGCAGGGAAGTCTTCGAGCCGCGACGGCCAGACGCAGGCCCACGGCACCGTCACGAGCGCGACGAGAGCCACGAGCCACGCTTCGCGCCTGGTGTGCCCCCACACGAAGCGAACGGCGAGGCTGCGGGCGCCGTCGATGCCGAAGATGCTGCCCGTCCAGAACACGGCGAGCAGCGCGCGCTCGGGGTGATGCGTGGGAGCGCCGTTCTGCAGGTCACCGATCGCGAGGAAGAGGACGAGCGCCGCCATCGACGCGAGCGGCCAGGCCCAGCGTCGTCTCAGCGATGCATCGACCAGCAGACCTGGGATGCCGAGGAGCGTCAGCGCCATCGTGTGCGGCCCCGCATGGACGAACGCTTCCGGATAGATCGTCCAGGTCGGGCTCGCCGCGGCGCCGGTCATGCGGACGCGGTAGGCAGCGACGCGCGCGAGGAAGTGAAACGGGTCGCCGTGGGCGTGGGCGTTCCAGGCGATCCATGCGGCGGGTCCGAGGATGACAAGGAAGAGCGGCACGGCCTCGATGACCCGGCGGCTCCGCGACCGGTTTCGGACGACCCGAACGGCGCAGGCGAGGGCGAAGACGAGCGCGACCGGCCACGCCTCGTACCGCGAGAGCGACGCAGCGAGGAGCGCGACGCTGCCATAGAAGCGTGGCCGGCTGTCGGTGGCGTCCGCCGCGGCGAGCGAGACGGCGCCGAAGACGATCAGCGACGCGCACAGCGCCTCCGGCACGGTCGCGACCCCGAGCCACACGCTCCAGGGCGTGCACATCGCGATCGCCACCCCGCACCAGGCGGCCCACCTCGTCACCCCCGCCCGCAGCACCGCGCCGTACACGAGGAGGGCGCCGAGCGCGCTCGAGACGACTGCGACTCCACGCGCGACCGCGAGCGAGCGACCGAAGAGCGCCATCGCCCCGCCGTTCAGCCAGAACGGGAAGGGGAGCCAGCTCGTTCCGGTAGGGTCGAGTTGAGGAGCGTGAGCAAAGGCCTGCGCGAGCGTAACGCGCGCGAAGTCGTCGTCCGAGACGTGCGTGAAGCCGATGTGGAGGGCCCACGCGGAGACCGCACACTTCAGCGCGACGAGAGCGAGCGCGGCCAGCGCCGACCGCAACGGTGCCCTGAGGCCTCGTCCGGAAATAATGGTTGTCATTCTGAGTCGCGCAGCGACGAAGAATCCCTTGAGCCCAGGGGATCCTTCGGCCTTTGGCCTCAGGATGACGTTCGATAGTTCATGGACAGGGCCTAAGGAGCAGGCGCGGGTGCAGGAGGCACGACGGGCGTCATGGCGGCTCCTGGGTCGACGGGGGGCACGGCGCCGCCTGCGCCCGCGGGCGCTGCACTGCCCGCCGAGGCTGCGCTCGGTGCGGGCGCGGCCTTCGCCTTGTCTTCCTTTGCCTTCGCCTTGGTCGCGCGCTTGTCTTCCTCCGCCGCCGAGCGCGCCTTGAGCGCACGGTCACCCTGGGAGGAGTGCCACGCCAGCGAGACGCTGGTCAGCATGAAGGTCATTGCCGCGATTGCCGTCGCGCGGGTCAGGATGTTGCCCGCCCCGCGCCCGCCGAACACCTGCGCGGCGCCGCCACCGCCGAGGGCCGCGCCCATGCCGCCGCCTTTCCCCTGCTGGAGCAGCACCACGAACATCAGCACGGAGCAGACGAAGACGTGGAGCGCCGGGAGGAGCGCGTCGAAGAAGATCGAGTTCACCATTCGTGTCAGCGTCCGTTCTAATGAGAAGAGGCGTGGGCGAGCACTTCCGCCGCGCGGGCGATAGCACCGAACGACTCTGCGTCCAAGCTCGCGCCGCCGACGAGGGCGCCGTCGACGTTGGCGCAGCTGAAGAGAACCCTCGCGTTTTCGGGCTTCACGGAGCCGCCGTAGAGGATGCGGGTCTCGTGGGCCAGATCGGGGCTCGCGGCGTGGAGCCACGTTCGCAGCGCGAGATGGACCTCCTCGACGTCCGCCGGTCCTGCAGTCTTTCCGGTGCCGATCGCCCAGATCGGCTCGTACGCGATGGCGGCGCGGGGCCGACCGTCGGCGCTCCCCTTCAGGACCGGGAGGAAGGCGTCGAACATGCGGCGTATCACGTCGAGCGTGTGCCCGGCCTCGCGCTCCTCGAGTGTCTCGCCCACGCAGACGATCGGGGTGAGCGCTCCGTCATAGGCGGCCCGCACCTTGTCGGCGACCTGGCTGTCGGTCTCCGCGAAGTGCTGGCGGCGCTCGCTGTGACCGACGATGACCCAGGTGCAGCCGCTGTCCGCGAGCATCGATGCGCTGATCTCGCCGGTGAAGGCCCCCTCGTTCCGCGCGTGGACGTTCTGCCCGGCGAGCGCGACCTTGGTGCCGTCGCACTCTGCCGCTGCCGCGGCCAGGACCGTGAACGGGGGCGCGATGACGATCTCCACGTGATGGAGCGTCGCTGCGACGTCCGCGACCCCACGCGCGAGCGCCAGCCCGGTGGGGCCCCCCTTGAACATCTTCCAGTTCCCCGCGACGAGCGGACGTCGACTCCTGTGCATGTGCGCCTTCTAGCCCCGTAGGACCTCTATACCCGGGAGTTTCTTCCCCTCGATCAGCTCGAGCGACGCGCCGCCGCCGGTCGAGATGTGCTTGACCCTCGCTGCGATGTCTCCGCCCGCCGCGTGAACCGCCGCTGCGCTGTCGCCGCCGCCGATGACCGTGAAGGCGTCCGTCTCCACCATCGCCCTCGCGACGCCGAAGGTACCGTGCGAGAAGGCCGGGTTCTCGAAGAGGCCCATCGGGCCGTTCCAGAAGATCGTCTTCGCGTTCTTGAATCGCTTCGCGATGAGCTCGGTCGTCCGCGGTCCGATGTCGAGGATCATGGTCCCCTCGGGGATGCTCTCCACCGGCACGGTGCGCGCCTGAGCGGCCGTCGTCTCGAGCGACGCTCCGACGACGGCGTCCACGGGAAGGATGACTTCCACTCCGCGCCCCTGTGCCTTCTCGAGGATGCTGCGCGCGAGCGGGAACCGCTCGGCCTCGACCCGCGACGCCTGGACGTTCAGCCCCTTCGCCGCGAGGAAGGTGTTCGCCATCGCGCCGCCGATCACGAGCGCGTCGACCTGTTGCAGCAGCGCATCGACGACGGCGATCTTGTCCGACACCTTCGCGCCGCCGAGCACGGCGACGTACGGCTTGTCCGCGCCGCTCAGGATCTTGCCGAGCGCCTCGATCTCTTTCTCGAGGAGGAACCCGCAACCGCGGTCGCGCATCAGCTTCGGCAGCGCGTGAACGCTGGCGTGCGCACGGTGCACCGCCCCGAACGCGTCATCGACGTAGATGTCGCAGAGCTCTGCCAGCTCGCGTGCGAAGCCGTCGTCGTTCTTCTCCTCCTCCTCGTGGAAGCGGAGATTCTCGAGCAGACAGAGCTGGCCGCCGCGCAGGTCCTTGATCACCTTCTTCGGCGCGTCGCCGACGCAATCTTCCGGGACGAGCACCTCGCACGAGAGCAGCTCGGCAAGCCGAGACCCGCATGGCTCCATGCTGAAGCCCTCGTGCTTGCCCGGCTTCGGCCGCCCGAGGTGGCTCGCCAGGATGACGCGGGCGCCGCGCTCCATGAGGTGCTTGATCGTCGGGAGCGCCTCCCGGATGCGCGTGTCGTCCGCGATGACGTACGTGTCGCTGTCCGGTTGCCGCTGGAGCGGCACGTTGAAGTCGACGCGCAGGAAGACGCGCTGCCCCTCCACCGGGAGCTCTTTGACCGTACGGATGCCGTCGAGGAGGGCCATGGGTCAGGGTCCTCTCAGAGCTTGCTGGCGACGAGCTGCGTCAGCTCGACCATGCGGTTGGAGAAGCCCCACTCGTTGTCGTACCAGGCGAAGACCTTCGCGAAGCGATCGCCGAGGACGAGCGTCTGCGTGCTGTCGAAGATCGCCGAGCGCGGGTCACCGATGTAGTCGCTCGAGACGAGCGGCTCGGTCTCGTATCCCAGGATGTCCTTCAGCGGCCCCTCGGCGGCGGCCTTCATGGCTGCGTGGATGCTCTCCTTCGTGAAGGGGCGCTCCGTCTGCAACGTGAGGTCGATGATGCTCACGTCCATCGTCGGCACCCGGAGCGACCAGCCGTCGAACTTCCCCTTGAGCGCCGGGATGACCTCGGAGAGCGCCTTGGCCGCGCCGGTCGACGTCGGGATGACGTTCACCGCCGCCGCGCGCGCGCGCCGCAGGTCCCCCTTGCGATGCGGGATGTCGAGGACCGACTGGTCGTTGGTGTACGAGTGAACGGTCGTCATGAGACCGCGCTCGATGCCGAACGACTCGTGGAGGACCTTCGCGACGGGGGCGAGGCAGTTGGTGGTGCACGACCCGTTCGAGACGATGTGATGCTTGGCGGGGTCGTAGTCCTGGGTATTGACCCCGAGCACGATCGTCGCGTCGGGGCTCTTTGCCGGCGCGCTGATCAGGACCTTCTTGGCACCGGCCGCGAGGTGAACGCCGGCCTTCTCGCGGTCCGTGAAGAGCCCCGTGCACTCGAGGACGATGTCGACACCCAGCTCCTTCCACGGGAGCTTCGCCGGGTCCTTCTCCGCGAGAACGCGGATCTTCTTGCCGTCGATCTCGAGAGCGCCCTCGTGCGGAGTGGCGCGCATGGCCGCGCGGCCATGGATGCTGTCGTAGTTGTAGAGGTGGGCGAGCGTCTTCGGGTCGGTCAGGTCGTTGATGGCCACGACCTCGACATCCTTGATGTTTCGCTCATGCAGCGCGCGCACGATACAGCGGCCGATGCGGCCAAACCCGTTGATGGCGATCTTCGTGGACATGCGGCCGCTCCTTTTGGTGCGCCCCAGGTGTGACGAGCTGGGACGGGGCCCGCGTTTCTAGTCTCGCGACGTGTGTTGAGCAAGGCCTGGGGACCAAGGACCGGGTCCAGGGCATCATCGAAGCCACACAGCCGGCGGTGAGAGACCAGGGTGCACCCGTGCCCACGCCGTCGCGTCGCGCTCACCGTGGGCCTACCTACGCCCACAGCCTGTGAAGAAGAGCTCTCTAGCTGTTCGTCGCCGGCTTCGGGGGCGGCCCGCCGAAGATGTTCGCGACCTTGCGCTTCTCTTTCTCGGCGCGGCCCTTGTCGGCGTACGACTGGATGATGACGCGTTCGCGCTTCGGCAGCTCGCGCCCCTCGTAGACCGCGAGGATCTCCTCGGAGTCCAGCGTCTCGCGCTCGACCAGCGCCTTGGCCATCGCCTCGAGTTTGTCTTTCCGGGTGGTGAGCAGCTCACGGACGCGCGTGTACTGGTGCTGGATGATCGACCGGACCTCCTGGTCGATCTCTACGGCCGTCTGCTCCGAGTAGTCCTGCGTCCGGCTCCCGTAGTCGCGGCCGAGGAAGACCTGCTCTTCCTTCTTGCCGTACGCCAGCGGCCCGAGCTTCTCGCTCATCCCCCACTCGCAGACCATCCGGCGGGCGAGGTCGGTCGCGTTCTCGATGTCGTTGCCGGCGCCGGTCGTGAGGTGACCGAACATGATCTCCTCTGCGATGCGCCCGCCGAGCCCGGACGCGATCTTCGCTTCCGCCTGCTCCTTCGAGAACGACAGGTGGTCGGCCTTCGGGAGGAACATCGTCACGCCGAGCGCAGGGCCTCGCGGGATGATCGTGACCTTGTGGACGGGGTCATGGTGGTTGATCGCGAGGGCGACCAGCGTGTGACCGGCCTCGTGGACGGCCGTGTTCCACTTCTCCTCGTCGCTGATGACCATGGAGCGGCGCTCGGTCCCCATGTAGACCTTGTCCTTCGCCATCTCGAAGTCGATCATCGCGACCGCGTCCTTGTCCTGACGGGCAGCGAGCAGCGCAGCCTCGTTGACGAGGTTCTCGAGGTCAGCCCCGGCGAAGCCCGGCGTCCCGCGGGCGATGGTCTCCATGTCGACGTCCGGCGCGAGCGGCACCTTCTTCACGTGAACGCGGAGGATGCCTTCGCGGCCACGCACGTCGGGGCGGTTGACGGTGATGCGGCGGTCGAAGCGACCCGGACGCAGGATGGCGGGGTCGAGGACGTCGGGGCGGTTGGTCGCCGCGATGATGATGACCCCCTCGTTCGACTCGAAGCCGTCCATCTCGACGAGGAGCTGGTTGAGCGTCTGCTCGCGCTCGTCGTGCCCGCCGCCGAGGCCGGCGCCGCGATGACGACCGACCGCGTCGATCTCGTCGATGAAGATGATGCAGGGGGCGTGCTTCTTCCCCTGCTCGAACAGATCGCGCACGCGGCTCGCGCCGACGCCGACGAACATCTCGACGAAGTCCGAGCCGGAGATGCTGAAGAACGGCACACCCGCTTCACCCGCGATCGCGCGGGCGAGGAGCGTCTTTCCCGTACCGGGGGGCCCGATCATGAGCACGCCCTTCGGGATGCGACCACCGAGCCGCTGGAACTTCTTCGGGTCCTTGAGGAACGCGATGATCTCCTCGACCTCGTCCTTCGCCTCGTCGGCGCCCGCGACGTCCGCGAACGTGACCTTGTTCTGCGAGTCGCTCAGCATCCGCGCCTTGCTCTTGCCGAAGCTCATCGCCTTCCCGCCGCCCGCCTGGAGCTGCCGCATGAAGAGGAAGAACATGACGCCGATGAAGACCATCGGGACGAGCGTGACGATCGTGGTCGACCAGAAGGGGGACGAGTCCTCCTTCTCGAAGTAGATCTTCGGGGCCGTCGCGTCCTTCACGTCCGCGTTCGGCTTCAGCGTGGCGAGGAGGGCCTCGTCGGGGATCGGGCCGACCGCCTCGCGCACGGGGGGCGTCTTGGAGCCATCGGTCGCGTGGAGCGTGAACGTGTAGTCGTGCTCCTTGATGTGGACGTCCTTCACCTGGCCCTTCTGCACGGCCTCGATGAACTCGCTGAAGGCGACGGGCGCCTTGCGGTCACCTGGCTGCAGGATGTTCCAGATCGCAAAGAACATCACGATGAGCAGGCCCCATAGAAGGAGCGTCTTGTGCGATTGCTTCACGTTGACCTCAGGACTCCGACAAGGGGAGGCGCGACACGCCGCATGGCATTGCGAGCCTCACCGTATGATGCGTACCATCGAACGAAGGGTTCTTCCACCGAAGCGAGAAGACTAGCGAGACGAGATGAAGGCCGCGTTCTTCGAGCCTTACAGAGCATTGTGGGGATGGGGAGCGGTGTTGTCGAAGGGGCCGCAGTGATTTCACTGGAGCACCGCCACGCGCACCAGGTGCAGGCGCCTGTGCTCGGACGACGCTTCGCGCGAAACACGCGTGATTCGCCGTCGCCCTCCCTCGGGTGCCTGGCGGAGTTACTTGCGCGGCTTCCGGGCATGGTCCAGCTCGCGGCGTTCGAGGGCTCGGTCGACGCTCGGGCGCGCTTTTCGGGTCGATGGCTCCCTGGCAGAAGGGTCGAACGACACGACCAGCCCGTGGGGGAGGAGGACGCGGCCGGTCTTCGAGCGCGACGCAGCGAGGGCTGCGAGCGCGACGCGCGTGGCGCGGGGGAGCGGCGGGACGTATGCCGCGTCGTAGGAGCCCTGATCATCGCCGAGTCGGGCACGAACGTCGTCGGCCAGCCCGTTGAGGTGCCCGACGATTCCAGGGGATAGCCCTTCGAGGAGCGGCAGTAGCTCGTGGCGGACGCGCGAACGGAGAAACCGTGGGTCGAGGTTGGACGGGTCCGCGGAATAGGGGAGCTCGTGGCGGGAGATGTGGGCGACGATGTCCTTGCGACGGGCGCGGAGGAAGGGGCGGATGAGCTCGCGGTTGCGCGGAGGGAGGACCGCCAGACCGGCCGGGCTCGCGCCACGCAGTAGCCGCAGGAGCACTGTCTCGGCGCGATCGTCCGCGTGGTGCGCGGTCGCGATGCAGGTCGCGCCGACCTTCGCAGCCGCCGCGCGGAGTGCCTCGAGTCGCACGGCGCGTGCGCGCGCCTGGAGGTTTCCTCCGGCCGCGACCTTGGTCACTGTCCGCTTGAACGGCACCGCCAGCTGTGCGGCGAGCGCCTGTACCTGATCGAGCTCGCGCTCGGCCTCGCTCCGAAGTCCATGGTCGACGCCGTGCGCGGAGAGCTCGAAGCCGAGCGTGCGCCGGAGGCGAGCGAGCACGTGGAGGAGCGCGGTGGAGTCGGGGCCGCCGCTCACGGCCACGAGGACATGGGCTTCGGCGCCGTCGCGCTGGCCTCTTGCGCCAAGGAGCGCCTCGTCGACGAGCGTCCGACGCGTCAGGGTCAGGAGGGTAGGGGGATGAGTTTGCAAGGCGCCGTCCTTCTCACGGTTCTTCGTTGCCGCCGCCGGCCCCCAGTTCGAACTCTTTGCAGAATACGATGATCTTGCCTGCGGTGAGCGGACCGGGGCGGTGCGGCGCCACGGGGTAGCCATGCGCGCAACGCTCGCCCCGCGCGTCGAAGTGCGCACAGTCGTCGCACTCGAACCGGAGGCCCCCCGCGTGGGCCTCCGCGACGAGCCGCGCGTCGACGACCGTTCTCATCGCGGTTTCCTGCACAGGAGCACGACGGACTCCGAGTGGGATGTGCCCGCGAACATGGCGAAGCTCTCGATCGCGGCGACGTCGAAGCGCTCCGCGAGGACCGCCAGGTCGCGGCCGAGCGTCGGGGCGTCGCACGAGACGTAGACCACGGCCTTCACGGACGACACGGCGATGGCGGCGCAGGCCTTGCGGGCGCCTCTCCGCGGTGGGTCGAGCACGACGACGTCGGTCTTCGAGCTGCCCGTGAACACGAACGCGTCGGCGTCCGCGCACGTGACCTTCGCGACGAGCCCGCGCGCGCCGAGGTTGGCCCTGGCCGCGTCGCACGCCGCCGCGCTCGACTCGACGGCGAGCACGCGCTCGAACGCGCGCGCGAGCAGCACTGTGAAGTTCCCGGCGCCGGCGTAGAGCTCGACCACGCTCGCGCTCGGCTTCGAGCCCGCGCCGCGCTTCGCCAGCGCGAGGACCCGCTCGCCGAGCTCGACGTTTCCGGCGTCGGAGGCCTGGGCGAAACCGCCGGAAGACAGGCGGAGCACGGCGCCGTCTGCCCCCATCATCTCCGGCGTCGGATCGCCGATGACCGCAGGCTTCGGCGTGTCTCCCTCGTACAGCGTCCCGCCGGCGAACACGCCTGCGGTCACTGCCTTCTCCATCCTGCCGAAGCACGCGGGCGGCAGCACGCCATCCCACCGGAGCTCGACGACCGGTCTTCCGCCGCGACCAAGCGCGATGTGAGCCTCGCCCGTGCCGTGCGCGCCTTCGAGCAGGCTGGCGAGCGGCGCGAGGGCGGCGTCGAGGCGCGGGTCGAGTACGACGCACGCGGCGATGTCGACGATGTCGTGAGAGCCGACGCCGTGCGGGCCGACGATGGCGCGACCGCCCGACGCACGGATGTGGAGGCGCGCGCGTGTCCGGTAGCCGAGCGAGGCGCCCGTGTCGTGGAGGAGGATCGGGAGATCGCGCATCGACGCCGGCAGGGCACGTCGCAGGTGATCCTCCCGCGTCGACCGTTGAACCTCGCGCGACAGGTGCATCCAGTCGCACGCGCCGCAGGCTTCGACGTAGGCGCACGACGGCGCGACGCGACCCTCGCCCGCGCTGAGCAGGCGGGTCGTCTTCCCGCGCGCGGGCCGGGATGCGAGGTCGACGAGCGCCTCGACTTCGTCTCCGACGGCCACGCGCGGTACGAAGACGGCGCGGCGCTCGTCGCCGGTGCCGACGTGCGCGACTCCGTCACCGCCTGGGGCGAGGTCGTCGATGCGCAGCGTCAGACGCGTGCGCGGAGAAGCGTCGGGCCTTCGCGAGCGACTCATGGCGTCGTGCACGCGAAGACCGCGTAGCCGCCGACGTCGTCGTCCGCGCCGAGTGACTTTCCGGTCCCCCAGACGACGGCGACCTGCGTGTCGGACGCCGCGACGGCGACGAGCCCGTCGCGAAGGGCGCCGACAGGGAGGACAGGAAGCGAAGAGAACGGGACTTCGAGGAGAAAGACGGGGATCTCGGCGGCCTTGTCGAATGCGAAGAGCGAGAGGCTCTGATCGACCTCGGCGGCGAAGAACGCGTGGTCCTGGTGCACCGCGACGTCGACGAACGAAACACTGCCGGCGCTCATCGGCGCGAAGCTGCCGGTCGGACCGGCGGTGCTGCTGCCGATGTCGAACGCCGACCAGACGATCGACGCGTCGCTCGAAGGGCCGTTCGACGCGACCAGCACGCGCGAGCCGACGGCGCTCGCAGATGCCCAGGTCGCGGCGAAATACGCGGAGCTCAGGGGGCCCGCGTCGACGCCGCCATCGACCGCGGCCAGCGTCGCCACGCTCGCCTGGCTGCCCGATCCCGCGTCGCTCGACCCGGCGTCCGCACTGAACGGCCCGAGCGAGACGAAGGCGCTCCCGTAGCTCGTGCCGACGACATAAGCAGAGGTCTCTGCGAGGTTGCTGAAGGTGGAGAAGGGCAAAGGCGCGGGTGCAGACGCGAGGGCGACGCCGTTGACCATGGCCGCGAACGACGTCTGCGTCGAAGGGTTGGTGTACACGAGGACGGTCCCCAGAGGGGTATTCGCGAGGGCGTGCGCAGGCCCGAGCGTGACGTCGAGGCCGACCTGGCCGCTGAAGGAGCTTTGCTGGATGGCGCCGTTCGCGTCGATTGCGAGCACGTCGACCCCGCCGGCGCTCGCGCCGCCGTCGACGCCGGAGCATGCGGGATGGGAGAGCGCGATCGTCCCCTTCGCTCCCGCGAAGAGGAGCGCGGTCGCGTCGGTCTGGGGGTTACCGCTGCAGGCACCGGGGAGGGACGTTTGCACGGGTGGCGCAGCAGCGCCGTTCTGATCGATGGCGAGCGTCGTGAGCCGCGCGCTGCCGGTGCCGGAGGGATCGAACTCTCGGTACGCGACGAGAAATCCGCCGGCTGTCGCGCTGATCGCAGGGGCGCTCAGGAGGGTCGAGCCCGGGTCCAGTGGGTCGGCGAGCGGGCCCTGGCCGACGAGCTGGAGCGAGCAGGATCCGCTGACGATCGCCGCATCGCCTCCTGGAACGCAGCTCGCGAGACTGCACGACGCACCGCTCGCGCACGCTCCTCCAGCCGCACCCTGCACGGCGGACAGCGCCACGGCGAGCGCGCCAGATCCGCCGACGGAGATCGCAGAGCAGCCGGTCGCGATCACGCTGCAATCTGCCGCGCGCGCCACAGCCGCGATGCCGTCGCTCTGCGTCGGGAGCAATCCGAGCGCCGGAGGCGTCGAGCTCGTCGCGGCGAACGCCACGCGTCCGATGGTGCCTTCGGGGGGGATCCCGTCGAGCAGCAGCGAGGGCGACGGGCAGCCCCCGGCAAAGACCCCGATCTCGTACCACGCGGCCTTGCCGGCGATGGCAGCAGGAACATCGAGCTCGAAGGTCGTGTTCGGCGTTCCGGCGCAGGCGACGCACCCGCTCACTGCCAGAGCGCGTCGCCACCTCACGCCAGCTCGTTCGCGCGGCGAGGGCGGTCCCCCGACCGTGCGCCCCGTCACTCCGGGAGACCGCGACCGCGCGAGCTCGTCAGGGCATCGATTCACGGACCATCTTCACGGAGTCCGCGACGACGGTCGCGCTGACCACCTTCGTCCCCGGCGGATTCGAGCTGGTGAGCTTGATCCTGTGTTGCCCGACGGGCACCTTCTTCTTGAACACGGGAGAAGCACCGAACGACTGGCCGTCGACGTCGACACGATCGCACCCGGGGATGCAGATGACGCTCAGGTATCCGATCGAGCCGCCGCCACCACCCGGCGACGGAGTCGGTGTCGGAGCCGGTGGATAGTACGTTTGTTGTCGCTGCGGCGGCGGGTCAGGGCGTGTCGCGACGGCAACGGGAGCCGGATCCGCTGCGGGCGCCGGGGGCGGCGGGGCAGGAGCGGGCGCGGGCGGGTCAGGCTGTGCCGCGACCGCGACGGCGGAAGGGGGAGGCGCGGCCGTGGCCGTGGCTGTCGCCGTAGGCGCGGAGTCGGGCGAGTTCGCAGTCAGCGGTGGCGGGGTTGCTGCCGCCAGGAATCCCGCGCGTGCCGCCGCGAAAACGCCGCCGCCCTGCCCTGGCTGCGCGGGGCTACCAGCACTGCTCGAGCCTGCGGTCGCGGTGCTGGAGCCTGTCGGCCTCGGCCCCGTATTGTGAGGGGAGCGCGAGATGGCGTAGATGAGGACCGCTCCGCCCGTCAGCACGAGCGCGATCAGCGCCGACGCCACCGCGACTGCCCAGGCCGGGACCCGTCGCTGGCGGATGGCGTTCTGCGCGCCAGTGGCATCCGGTGGCGCCACGGCCGTCACTGCGAATGCCGGGCTCGGAGGTGGCACGTAGGCGGGCGGACCGAACTGGCCCGGCGCGTATCCGCCGTTCTGCGCGTAGCTTGGCTGCTGCGGCGCAGGCGCGAACGGTGACCCCATCTGAGGGGGCGGGCCGTAAGGAGGAGGCGGCGCGGCAGGCATGGGCGCGCCCCACGGCTGTTGCGGACGCGTCTGCGGCGCTCCGAGCCCGTTCTGCGGGAGCGCGGGGTCGCTGATGTTGTAGGCCTGCGGGATCCCGCGGTCGGGAAACGCGCCCTGTTGCTGAGGGGGCGGAGGAAACGGCGCAGCCTGCGGGTTCAGGCCCATCTGCGTTCGGGGCTGAGGCATCGGCGCGCCACGCGGTGGGCCGGCGAAAGGCGCAGCTCCGGCGACCGCGCTGAGCGGCATGGTCCGCCCACCGACCCCGCCCGGGCCTCGCGCCGGCGGGCTTGGTTGCGGCGGGGGCGGCGTGTATGCCGGCGGCCGCGCAGGCGCGCCTGCCGCCGGAAGGATTGCCGGCGCGCGGAAGGCTTCGCTCGGCGGAAGGGCATCGCTCGGCGCCGCGCGCGACACGATGGTCGCGTCGCCGTCGTCGTCGTAGTCGTCGTTGTATCCCGCCTGCGCCGCCGCTTGCTGGGCGACCGTCGCCTGGACCGTCCGGTCCTCGTCATCGTCGTCGGGCGGCGGCGGTGGCGGCGCCTTCGCCCCCGGTATGGGATAGGACACGTTCCCGCGTGGTGGCGGCGGCGGCAGCGTAGAGCCCCGCGCAGGTGCGGAGCCTGCGGGTGCGCCGTATCCGATGGCGGGGCCTCGCGGGATCTGCTGCTGCTCGCTCGCCGTCATCGACGCCGGGCCGTTCGAGTTGTACGAGGGCGGCGCCGCTGCGGCGGGGCGAGCGGGGGCGCCCGCCGCGGGACGTGGAGCGCCGCGCGCAGCTGCAGGCGCAGGGGCGGGAGCGGGCCGCGCGGGGACGGGACGGGCAGGGGCCGGAGCAGGTGCCGGAGGCTGCGGAAGCGCGCTCCGTGAGCCCGTGACGCCACGAAGGGCATGCTCCGCAGGCGACGCCGCTGCGGCTGCAGCCGACGCGGCATCGCTGACGGCGCTCGCCCAGCGAAGATGCTCCTCGCGCTTCGCGATCCGGTCGACGAAGATCGACGCCATGTACGCCGCGACCTCGTCGTTCGCGATGAACAGGCCGCGCCGGGTGAGCAGCGACTGAAGCGCGCGCGAGAACTCTCGTGCCGTCGGGAAGCGGTCCTCGCGATTCTTCGCGAGGGCCTGCATCAGGATCTTCTCGAGGTCGAGCGGGTAGCCGCGCACCATGGTGCTCGGCGGCGGGATGTTGCACTCCTGGACCTTCGCCAGCGTGTCGAGATCGCTGTCCATCCGGAAGAGGCGCTGCCCGGTCGTCAGCTCCCAGAGGACGACGCCGAGCGCGAAGATGTCGGTGCGGCGGTCGATCGACTCGCCCTGCACCTGCTCCGGAGACATGTATGCGAGCTTGCCCTTGAGCGTCCCCGCCTGGGTGCTCGCCATCCGGTCCTGGAACTTGGCGATGCCGAAGTCCACGACCTTCGTGACCCCTTCGTAGGTGACGAACAGGTTGTGAGGCGTCACGTCACGGTGGATCAGGTTGAGCTTCGCGCCGTCCTTGCCGACGAGCTCGTGCGCCGCATGCAGGCCATCGGCCGCTTCTGCGATCACACGACAGGCAATCTCGGGCGGCATGGTGGCGCCCATCTCCTCCGTCCGCCTCATGACCTCGCGGAGCGGCTCGCCGTGGAGATACTCCATGGCGATCCAGTAGGTGTCGTCGTGCCGACCGAGCTCGAAGACCGTGGCGACGTTCGGGTGCTGGATGCGCGCCGCGACGTTCGCCTCGTCGAGGAACATGTTGACGAAGGTCTCGTCCTCCACGAGGTGGGCGTGGATCCGCTTGATCGCGAACCAGCGCTGAAACCCGCCGAGCCCGTCGACGCGCGCGAGGTGCACGCTGGCCATGCCGCCGAGGCCGATCTCGTCGATGATCCTGTACCGCCCGAGGAAGTAGGTCTGCTGCGCTGGGATGCCGCTCACGGGCGAAACATCGGGCACGTAGTCGTTGGCCACGAGTCGCTCCTCCTCGGTCTCAGTGCGTTACCACGCGGACACCGGTGACGTTTACATCGTCGCCGGACCGGGTGGCAAAGTAGACGGCGGCGCCGCCCGCCGCGAGCGCCGCGCTCCCAATGATGTACGGCCAGGCCGTGTGCCAGAAGCCGCGATGCGCCCCATCGTCCTTCGCGGCGCCCGCGCCTGCGAGCGCGCCGGGGAGGTTGGTGGTCTGCGGTTGCACGTGGACTTGCTGTTCGACGGACGCCAACCGGTTGGCGTGGACGTCCAGCCAGTCTACCCGAACGCGGAGCGTCGTGCTCGGCAGCGAGAGGGCAGCCGGCAAGTCGAAGTGGCCGCTCTCCGCCGTCCGGAAAGACTCGGTGTGCGATGAGCCGCCGCTGGCATCTCGAGCGGTGACGCCGATGGCGCCCTCTCCCGCCGCTGCGTGCGCCGGATCGAGGGTGACGTCCACCCGGACCGAGGTGTGGGGCGCCACGTGCTCGGGGACGGCCATGTGAAGGGTGAGCGGGCCGGCCTTGCTGAGCTGGTGGCGAGCCAGGTCCGCGATGGTCGTCGCGCGCTTGCCGACGTCGGCGGGGACGGTGAAGTCGAGGTCGATGAGCGCAGCTGCCCTGAACGCCGCAAGGGCCCCCGGCTTCTTCCCGAGCACCGCGCGCGCGGCGCCGAGGTGCACGTACGCCTCGAGGACCTCGCCCGGCGAGAGCCCGCCCTTCTCGATCGCCTCGGAATACAGGGGCTCGGCGACGTCGTAGTCCCCCTTCTCCCACGCGGTACGTGCCCGGTCGAGCGCGGCGTGGGTGTGGTCAGCGTCCGAGGTCTCGTCGCTCGGGCTCGGGTGCGGCTGCGCGGCGGCGACGGACGGGACGAGCAACGCGGCGGGAAGCGCGAAGAGCGTGGTGATGCATGCGCGGGGCGAGAGCGCAGCCGGAGACGAAGCGCGCGGATGTTCCACGAGTCTCATCCAACAGTATCGGTCGTCTACAGGCCGTGCAAGAGCTCTGCGCGCGCGTTCAAGGGAACGGTTGGCCTGGCCGGCCGCGCTGGAAGTAGAACTGGAAGCTGCCGGTCAGATACCCCCGACAAGGCGGTGGGGGCCCGAGCCCGCCGGGGCACGCTTCTCTCGGATCTGCGAGATAGAGCGTGAAGTTCGCCTGGGTCAGACGCTGCGCGGCGCTCGACTCGTTTTCGTTCCCGTCGAAGAGGGACGTGAAGGTGATCGTGCTGTGCTTCACGGGAGACGACAGCGGCAGCACCGTGCCCCCTTCGTCCCCGAAGACCACCGCCGCGTCCGTCAGCCCGCTCGCGTCGGTCCCGGTCGCATCCATGGAAGCGTCCTTCGACGACGGCGTCGCATCCGAAGCGGCGTCCACCACCGGCGCACCCGCCGCGAGCGCGGAGAGCCCTTCGCCGATGGGCGCGTTGCACTGGAGGACGTAGGGGCCCGACGGCGCCGGGTTGCAATCCCCCGCGGCGTCGACGGTGACGGACTCGAGGGCGTAGAGCGCCACGTTCTGCGTCGGGCACGATTTCTGGAGGTAGACGGTCACGTGGACGAGGGCCGGATCGGGCTGCGGGATGACCGGAGCGCCCGGGATGGCGACGCCGGCGGGGAGCGAGATGCTCAGCGGCCGGTTGAGGAGCGAAGGCGAGTACGGGGCATCTCCGCGAATCTCGTGGACGTTGTCGACGAGGATACTGAGGCCGTCGCTGTAATGCGCGAAGTCACCCCCGTTCTGGACGCGGATGGTGACGGAGTCGTCGGAGGGATCGGCCGCGAAGAAGTCGGGGTTCAGGTTGAACTGCCCCGACCAGCAATTGGGGACGTCGAGCGTCCCGACCGCGAAGCCCGAGCCGTCGCCGACCGAGCAGCCCTGGGCGATCAGCGGCAAGCACGTCGCGACCGCGATGGCCGTCGCCACCCTGGCAGTCCCTCGCATGACGCGCTTCACGCTGCGACAATGTAGCTCGGATTTCTCGCGGTCGTAGAATTCTCTCTGTCTAGAATTCTCGCGGCGTCGGTCGCCCTCCTTCCTCCCGCGAGAATTCGCAGGGGAGCGCGGCCGCTCCCCTGACCCCAGCCGTGGCTGTCTAGAATTCTCTCTGTCTAGAATTCTCGCGGCGTCGGTCGCCCTCCTTCCTCCCGCGAGAATTCGCAGGGGAGCGCGGCCGCTCCCCTGACCCCAGCCGTG